>Ga0153940_1001353_pt1 | contig 11070 bp, 9 predicted proteins | sample TSNJ024MetaG_FD_104736 | JGI IMG/M metagenome (GOLD analysis project Ga0153940, IMG submission 104736) | Attine ant fungus gardens microbial communities from New Jersey, USA - TSNJ024 MetaG | ecosystem: Host-associated > Fungi > Mycelium > Unclassified | place: USA: New Jersey, Brendan T. Byrne...
GAAGGTCCCATTTGGGTTGCTCTTCTAATATGGGTTGAATAGTCTCCGGCAGCCAGGCAGGTCTGAGGACAGCTCTTTCTTTTCCCTTTCCATTGTCCAATGCGGGAGCGGCATTGTTGAGTTCATCAAGGGCAGCCCAAGCATCTTCATCGTCTGCGTCAACGATAGGCGGAGAACCAGCGGTTTTTCCTTTGGTTGGAACAATGGTTCTGAAACATCGGCGTTTCGCAATGTCGAATATCACATTTGCGGCATCGGTAAGTAACCAGGGAGATTGATGTACTCGTACACTACCTGAAGTAGAAATTGTATTGGATTGGATGATGGTTTCGAGGTAGGCATGAAAAGATAGTGAATCGTACGACAAGAGATAGCTGTCGGTATGGTATGTCTGTTTAGGAAAAGCTACAACGTCAGGCAAGAAACGCACAAGAGGAGTTGACGGAGGACATTCAAGTCATTAACAAGTTGCTTGGTCTTAGGACCAACTTTGTGCCAGACGGAAGCTAGTTGAAATCTGACAACAGCATCGAATGAACGAAAATAGGCGTTTTCAATGTTGAGATCCTCAAGATCAAGCTATCAAGGATGTCATTTTGTACTCAATAAATAACATAGCAGAACATACGTCTGTATTTGAGCGTTTCAGCTCTGATAATGTCGTTGTCATGCACTGGATGATTGCACCATGAATATCCGACATCGAGTCAGACAGAGGCTGAGAAAGTTCGACAACGTCGGCACGCCGACGTTCGAGCGACTGATTGATGTACTCATGAAAACTGAAAAAACGTCAAGGATGCGAGATCAGGCGGGTTCATAAAGAAGGCCTACCTACCGAGGATACAGATGCACCCTCCGTAATTGTAATTCCTTCATGACATTTTTCAACGGCGACAATCCACTGGTAACGTGCTCAGGCTGATCTGTGAAAGCCTTGATGAAGCCATTTTTATTCTTTTCGCAGAAGAGACGAACAATGAACGCTTCATTGACAAGTGACGTGATTCTGGAAGTACAGTAAGTGAGCGCTTGAAGCCAGGCAAAATAAACGCGTGAAAACATACTTTTCAGCATGCAAAATCAATAAACCAGTAATCAGATGCACAGGTATGTCTCTTTGCAGCATATCTACCACTAAGATACGAGACGTGACAGAGATGAGTCCGCCCTGTTTATAAAGTTCCTGTCTGACCACATTAGTTGTGTAGTATAGATGCAGCAATACAGCTCACCTGTCCTTGCCAGGTGTCTCATACCCTACTACACGCAGTCCTGGTCTCCTGCAGCCCATTATTCCTAGTTCTTCACCAATGGAAGACTCCTCTTCCGGAGAGGCGTTGACAAGTAAAACGAGATTTTTGTTGGAATCATATATCTTCATCAGTGTACAAATGATGCGTCGTAGACCCAGACCGCGGGCTAAGACGAGAAGATCACTTGTCGCAGGGTCATAAATCTCTTCAAGGATGGCTTGGTGGAATGGGAGGAGCGTCGACATCGTAGCAAACGTCCAACTCAAAGATATTATATTAGTCAGCCATACTGATCCAAGGAAGCTTTGCCCAGGACCATAGGTCTCTTACCACTACCATGGGAAAACTCAATATTGCACATCACAAAAGTTACCACCCATATCGTAGGGATAACATCGAGCGAGTGCGTAGAGATGAAGAAGAGGCTCGACTTACAGAGGCGAAAGAGGAGGGACGGATGATGTTAGCTGTACGTCCTACGAACAATTGAACTCATGCTATTATTGATTTTGTAGGACTCAGAAGCCCGAATGGACATTTTGCGTCAACGAGCTGGCTTAGGAGAACGAGACAAGAAACCCCACAAGGTATCTGAGGAAATCATACCTGACAACAGGCCAAAGCAGAGTTCTACAGGGGGAGAACTGTTTACGACCAATGGTCATATCAATCTCTTTCATGATATTGAGCAGGTGCGCAAACAACAATTTTTCTAAGACCTGAAGTGATACTTCTCATAGAACATGGTAGCAGCTCTTACGATAGCCAAGAAAGCCGAATCAAAAGCTGCTGAGCAGGGCATTAAGCTTGCACCAGACGAGAAGGAACTGAGGCGTTGGTATACTGAGCGCCGCAGCCACGAAGTGCTACAGGATGATGATGAAGACGATAGTGGTAAAAGGTACGTTGGTTTGAAACCTCCAGACATTGAGGTTGACCAGAACTACAGCAGGCGGGAGGCACAACGAAAATACAAACACGATCCTCTCACGGCCATTGAACAGCGACTAGCTTCTCGTACACAAACACCGATGCAACCTAATAGGAATCCAAAACCTCACCCATCTTATCTTTCGTCATCATCGTCAACAGATCCCTTAACGCAAGCTCGACTCCAACGTGAGTCATCCGAGCGGGAACGGGCGCGGGCTCTCATACAACGGAAAAAGAAAGAACTAGAAGGCAACATGACGCCAAGCACTAGATGTGGAGATGATGATGACGGATATCGCGATGTTTATAATCGACAAGAAGTGAAGGATGCACATCGGGTTCGGGATAGGAGATATAGGGACAGGCAGCGAGGTTGGTAGTCGATGACTGTAGCTGTCCCTAGACTCACTGATTGTTTCTGATGTTATGTAGTGTATGCCTGAATGTAGATTATGTTGCCACTTTGCGAGTGATTACAAAACAGGTTTTGAAGTCTGACATTTAGCTCGAAAGTAAGTGTCAACTATGGCAGCATGTTGATGACCCTGATTATTCCAAATTCCAAGGATAGATCATCGGAACCGTTGATACTGTTGTGCGTGCGAAACTTGAGCTTCGGATTCTGTGTTCCACCGGCTTCAGAATCCATGTAATAGGCTTCTCGAGCGGTGATGACGCTTCTCATCACGGCCAGATGTGATCACGGGCGTTGATCATCCTATTGTACCACAATTTCGGAGTTGAATCGCCTCAAGCCTTGTGGGTATGGATTTCCAAAAACTGTTTAGCCTCCGCTATGTCTCCACTTTTTCTCGTGGTCGACTTATTTATAATGTGAAGCCGCTATCTCTTTCTTGCTAGTCTGCTCCCCGAATCGCCTGGTTTGCCCACACCAATCGCTCGAGGAGGTACGTTTCCTTCTGATATCTAGTCTATGGATGCTAATATAACCCCCCCATCTCAGCGTTAGACACATACATCGAAACAGGCGTCCTTGCCGTAAACAATGGTCAGTTTTGTCGGGAGTACCGATCCCTATCTAAGTTGTTTTCTGCACAGGAGAGATCATTCTCCGGTGAGAAACTTGGCAATACAAAACCTCATGTATCTCTCAGTGGCTTGGTGCGCCCTCTGTCAACTTTGTTAAGTGCCAATCCTCATATCTGAATGGTCAGAAATGGAATCAGAGAAAAAATACCAAAAGCGCAAAAAATGAGGCATGTTGTCCTTATTATCTGCTCAGCAAATCGCCATGTTGATATATAGCAGCATGATCTAGAATCAGGCTCCCCCATATCAGAGGTTCGCTGCAACAATTGAAATTATACCCAACTGACCTCGCACAGAAAGTAGGCTCAGTGGCTACTCATCGTTCCCAGGTACGCCTCTGAAACTTGACTTGATTATCGATTTTAACAGAAAGACTCAAGATGGATGGACGACCAGATGATCCTGATAGTGAGGACCAATTGGAGGTGTGATTGCATCATTAGTGTGGATCAAACATCATCTCACGCGTAATTTTAGGCCGAGGCTGACGAAAAGATGAAGGTGGAAATATGATCAGTCCATTGGCGTTTGACTCATTTATGTATAGGAAGAGCCCTTGGAAGGTTCTAAGCATCACTGGAAACATTTCTATGATGCCATTGATGAGAGAGATCAGGAGTTTTGCAAAGCGCTTCGGGACGAGATCAGTGATCTCTTGCTGATTGTGGGCATTTACTCGCGTTTAGTTCAAATATATGTTCCTCATCGTATTTTTAGGCGGCTTTGCTTCTGGGTGTGGTTACTTCGTTCGCCGTTGAAGCGTTAGATTGGCTAAGGGATGATCCTAACATGACACTCCTGCAAGACATTGTTGAGCTACTCAATCAGACAGCTCCAATCGACGTGTATGTCGACCCTGGGTTGGGTGACCTGAAGCACTACGAACTGCGAGTTAACCAGTTGTGGCTTCTGAGCATGGTCCTGAGTCTGAGTGCTGTTATTTTTGGGACACTCTGCCTTCAATGGCTTTCTGCATTCCGTCATGCCGATGATAAATACAAAGCCGGTCCTGACACTCTTGCCCTTCGTCAGGTGAGATACGAAGGATTGTGGGCATGGGGTGTTCCCCACATCCCAGCCCTTCTCATCGTAATTGTCCAAGCCGCCCTCGTCTTCTTCATCGTCGGTCTCTTATTCCTATTATGGAACGTCAACAAGCACGCTGCTCTTCCAGTTGCTATAGTCAGTGGAATATCAACATTTGCTGTGGGCTGGACAATGTTTTTGCCGGTGATTCTATCTGTGGTTTGCTATATTAGGCCGTCTCTAGGCAAGACCATCTGTCAGTGTCCATACAAAAATCCGTGGACTTGGATCACCCATCGTGGCTTCACTTTGTTTGCCATCACGGTTAGCTTCCTGTTTACCTTGACCCCGTCGAGTATCCATGACTGGATGTCGAGGTGGCGTCAAAAAGCAATCAAACTGTTGATGGACTTCAGGTGGCTCGAATACGATGAAATGTGGCGTCAGCGACGAGATCCAGGTGCTGAGGGAGGCTTATGTTCATACTATCTTCTTAATGGACTGGCAGCAGTTGTAGATACCCTGGGTGCTCATACGGGCACAGGTCTCTTTCTCGAGAAATGCCTCCAGGACCTCAAGTTCCATGAGTCTCGTGCGGACATGCAGGCAGTAAAGAAGTCGTTCCAGGGCTTGAAATTTACGTCGGAAGAGCGTCGGGTCCTTGAATTTGGGAGTAAGGCTGGGTCTTCGTCTCAAGTAAATGCCGAGAGCAAGGGTGCTGAGTTAGCCCAATTACGGAAGGACTTTTTAACTGCCCTCATCCTGGAACAACTCGTCACCCGAAGTCGCCCTCTTAAACAGAGTTTGCTTCACTTTCGGGTCAAACTCTACATTCATTTGAAGGCGTCGGTCCATCGAAGTGGATTGTTTCGTGACATTACGGGAGAAGCAGGTTTCAAGGACGACGAGTACATTGGTCGACTTATCGAATGTCCTATTGAATATGCAGGAGACGCCGAGTCTTTATCATTTGGTACGTCCAATCGTGTGATATAAAGTCGATACTAAGGGTTTCCGTTCCTTTGCAGCCGAACGATCTCTCTATGTCAAAGACATCGAACCTCTTATAAGGACCAATCAATTGAATAACAAGGATATCATAGGGCTTCAGCTCATTTCGAATGCCTCCGAGTCTATGGATCATCGACATTCAATTGTTCAGCAACAGTCCGAACCTGTGCCAGAAGAGCTCGCGGTCGTCTCCACATCTCCACCAATACCAGCGATAACTTCTACCTCCTTCTCCACAGCAGTTGCACATACTCCTCATGATGCTGATGGTACTCTGAATCAAGGCCTTTCTAGACGAGATACGTCTTGGTTTCGACTCCAAAGAGTTCGAGCGCAGCTAGATCAATATTATCCCTCTCATAATGTCCCCGCTGACCATCGAGAGGATGGCTACACAGTTTCGTAGTTAGTACCTGGTAATAGTATGTTTATGGAAGTAGGTATGGCCATCGAGTTTTTTTTTCGGGCATGGCTGATATATGCCTGGACACCGAACGTCTAACTTGATACGTTGCATTGTTTTTGTGTAATGTCTTCTAAACTACCACTTTGGCCTTGTTTCCTTCCATGACTGTGTGAGTCTACTTGGACTGAATGAAACTGCGATTTTATCTCTTTTCTGAACATCTCGCTCTTCGTCTCGTATCTTTCCCTCCCTTATCACTGACCAATCAGTAAATTTAAAGAGAAAGATTAAATTTTCGTTTTTTGATGTTCACTATGCCTAGTAAGCAAGAAGATTTTGTCTCCTAGTGTAGGATCATATTTCCTCAGTTCTGTGTCCATCAGACTAAGGTAATTATCCTATATTTAGTGTCCTAGTTGACAGGCATACCGATGAAGCTAAGTTCTGTGTCCATCAGGCTGGGTTGAATATCTTAACAATTTGACAGTGCAATCTTCTATCTGCTAAACTTGCACATTTGGAGTGTAGGAATAGAAGCTGTTTGCTCTTCTGATTCGCTTCCACGTCACCGCGCTGGTGGTCAGTTTAGACTTATTCAGTAGAACCTCCTGTCACTTGTAGTGGCATCTCCCACGTGACTGATGTGTTCAAGGGTGATCCGCGAACGAATCTACGCATGAAACTCAGGTCGTCTACCATCATGTTTCTTTTGCGAACTGTTCTTGCATCGCCATTTAGGCGTGCAATGCAGCACCACTCACCAGATATTCCAAGTACACCAGAGGGCTCTCCCGAATTTTGGCTGAAGCTCATGATTAGTATGTGCTTGGTTCTCGCGGGTGGTGTTTTCGCAGGGTGAATCTGCATCTTCTGGATTAGGACTTATCTGACTATATTCATTTACTCTGATTTTTTGTGTAGACTTACACTTGGCTTGATGGGTTTGGACGAACTGCATCTACGAGTCCTGGCTGCATCGTCGGATAATCCCAAGGAGAAGGTCAATGCTCGGAAAGGTAGGCTGCATATTGTATTCCAGCGGTATCCTCTCATGAATGCTTGGCTAGTTCTTAACATTATGCAGAAAGGCCGTCATTGGGTCCTGGTGGTATGTTTACGGCATATTAAATATATCTTTGCTTAGCTTCCCTTTCAGGTGCTCCTTCTCGGCAATGTTGTCAGTTGATGGCTCCACTTCTGAATGCTATTGGAAATCAAATCCCTTTTAGGTTGTCAACGAAAGCTTGCCAATTTTTCTCGACAGTGCTGTGCGTGCAATGTGATATCTACAATTCTTTCATTGAAATACGGTCCGTAGATTGGTGGGGGCGTGGCTGCAATCGTGATTTCTACCGCCGCTATCGGTTCGTAGTTCCAATCTTCATAGACTCTGCCCATTAGTCAACCCTCTGGCAGTTATATTTGGGTTAGTCTCTGGTTTGTCCACATCCCAACTCTGATCAACACGACTTTATCCCCTGTGTCACAGAGAGTGAGTTTTCCTTGTCGATATCCAGATGTTGTCATCTCCTGATTTTTCCTAGAGTCATTCCTCAAGCTGTCAGCGTTCGGTATGGTCTATCTATCGGGGCAACTTGTGCGCCTTTAGTATTGGGGATGATGTATCTGTTTGGTTGGTCGATCATGATATCCCCACTAATTTCCGTCTCATGAACTTCTGTATTAGCACCTGTTGCATGGCCTGTTGCCAAGCTTCTTGACTGGATACTTGGGGCTAATGAACAACATACTTATAAGAAGGCAGAACTCAAATCTTTCCTCCAGTTCCATCGCACTGGCGAAGAACCTTTGCGAGATGACGAGATAAACATATTGAATGGTGTACTTGAACTGAATACAAAGAACGTTGAGACAATTATGACCCCCTTGAAGGCATGTCAAGAACTCTCGCATCAAGAAGATTAATTAACTTCTTCAATCAATCGCAGGATACCGTTGTTCTTAGCGCCGATGCAGTGCTTGACCACAAAGCTGTCGATGCCATGTATGTTATCTCTTATATCCCATTGTTTCAAATTCAACTCGGCTCCTTGGATCCAGTCTCTTGAGTGGCTATTCACGTTTCCCTGTCCATGAACCTGGAAACCCATTGGCTTACATTGGGCTTCTTTTGGTAAAAAAGGTATATGGCGCCTCGTATGTTCGGTAGTACACTCAAAGCGGTATTCTAGCTCCTGAATTATGACCCGAGCAAAGCACTTCCTGTCTCCGCTTTTCCGCTCTTAATTATTCCTGAAGCACTTCCGTCCATCAATTGTTTCCAGGCTCTTGACTACTTGTGTGTCCATCTTTCCGCGTTCTGTCGTACTTGAGATTGATGATGAGAACCTAGCCAAACCGGAAGAGCACATCTACTGCTGATTAGCCGAACCCCTGGAAAACCTGGTGGCGCTATGGGCATCGTCACCCTGGAAGGTACGAAGTCTTATTCTGTCTACAATATCTTAATTTTGGTTGTCATTCCTTCTAGATATCATTGAAGTAAGCCCAATGTACCTGAATTTTATACCGTTTCTCAGTATGTCCTAGGAAATCTTGTCGGAGGAGATTGTCGATGAAACGGACCGATACGAAGATAATCGGGGCAAGAAACGCGCGAAGCGATTGACCAGTGCTACAGTCATGCGAGGGTGAGTCCTTCCTCATGACCTACTGTTGACAATAAAATTGGATATAAAAAAGAATCGTGGAACACCGTATACACAATGCGTCCCTTGATCACGAACACACTCCTCTCCTTCAGGGGCTGAATAGAACGACGACCGCTGAGGGATATGGAACTCAGCCAGCCGCGGGGGTGGGATCGAACTCCTGATTTTGTCACGATTTATAGAGGGTAAACGGCAGAAGTCTGTGATGTAGTCTGTGTAGTGTTCAGTTTTTGTTTGATTTACTTTTCGACACACATCTGAGGCATCTAGAGCTGTAGATGACATCCTGGCGCTCTCGGACTTGATACATGGCGTCGAGGAGGATACGTTCGAGATGATGTCTTTCCTTCCTGATATTTAATATTCCATAGGTCAATTTATAAGCCAATCCCAGCACCAAAAGAGCTTAAATGCAGAGGTAATTAAGCCTATGAAATAATCTCGGTCTATTAACTGGAACAGTTGTATCTCTCTTGGCAGTATCTGGTGTGCTCTCAACCCGTTATGAGCATGGATACTGCTCATAGTTTCAGCTTGTCTTCGTCAAATTGACGGATAGACCGGCTCAATTGTTCGTCCCTAAATGAACGAGGGAATTGTTAAAGGGACTCGTAGTAGGTGTACATCGCAGTATTAGGGAGTTAAATAGCAGGTGCAACTAGGTCACCGATATCATGCTAGACCAAGTTCCAACAAAACCGATGGATGATCCTTGTATTGGAATGGACAACCGCCCCCACAATAACGCGCCACACAGGCAACTGATGTGGTGCCCTTATAGCTCCCATTGTCTTCTGCGAGGTCCTCACCAAATTAGTGTACATATACCCTCAGCCGTCTACGTGACTTGCGACGACTGAGAGTAATACTCTGTTAATATCGACATGTCGCCCCCCAGGAAACATCTTTGTGGGTTCTCGGCTTTGGCGCAAACGGCGAAAGTCTTTTTTTTATTTGATTCCATTGATTATTCCACTGTTTCTCGTCTTTTGACGAAACAACAATAACTAGTAAATTGATCAATCATTGACAATGTAACAACCTTGATTAAGCATTTCAAAAAACAACGATGTTGTTATATCTATATAAGTGAAGGGATGTCCGAATGCACTGAAATCAGCTTCTTCTGTTCGGCGACTTCTTTTGCATTTTCTGGTGTAGAAAGTATGTCCACATGAGCAATGAAAAATGAGGACTGAATAGAAGTCACAGATTGCCCACCCCGAATAGATTTCACATGTCATCTGATACCATGAATCAGACAAGTTGGACAATCAATATGTGGAACAAAGATCAGACCTTGCTTGACTCGGATCTTTATCGTAAGATCACCCATAAATCTGTCTCCGAAACTATCAAGCTTGTCCTGTAGGTTAGTTGCTTTGTCCTTTTGAGCGGCAACGAGGATATACTTGACTGGAACAGATGAATCAGGGACAAATCTATCTCATATGAGTTCTACGTACGCATCCAATCTTCGAGCCAGTCCCGAATGAAACTCATTACTTCTCCCATTATGCTGGAAAACTCATTTATTATCTGGCACGGTTCATTTGAGTTTGGAATTCTCTGGAGTCTATAGAACTGGCCGGCCAGGGTTTGGAGGCTCTTTGCGAGGCTTTTCATTGATTCATGAGATTCTTCTTGGGCCGCGAGATGCTATCAAGTTCATCAATCATATGACTCGCATGGAAAACAGAAAGGAAACTCACCTAGTATGCAGTATCGATGTAAGAAAACACTGTTTCTGCTACAGGATTGCTTCGAGTCAGATAACAGTCATGGTGTGCTTTTCAAGGATGATTTACCACGCTGATGGTCTTTCCAATTTCAATACCCATTTCCACACCATCGCCTGTGGCGCCAAGATGATCCAAAATGGGCTTAAACTTGTTCAATTTGTCCATTGTGCTCTTGACTTGTGCATGCAAAGCACTCAAGTCACAGTCATGAGCCTAGGTTTTAACTTGAGTAGGAAATCTACATGTTGAAATCAATTGGGTATATACCTCAGCAATGATCCAGAGCTGCAATCCTGAGATTGCATCAATGAAATCCACCTTGAAATTGGTTGAAGTGCCCTGAATATATCAGAAGCAATCAAGGCAAAAATCAACTCACATTTTGTTTCCTTCTGTGATTTTGTGTCAAGTAGAAAGGGGATAGCAGTGTGGGAAGGCTATAATATGCTGTGAATTACTAGGAATTTACTATGAGTGCACACTCTGGGTTCCGGAAAATGACACAATGAGTGGAGTCAGAGAGTAGAACACACTACTAGGTAAAATAATATATATATTGCTCTCTGGTCCTGTGGTTTTACAGCTGGTCCAGAGGGAATGCAACAACAACACAGGAGTAGAACAACCTTGGTCTTAGCTCATGCACTGTGCCTTGATCTTCTGTCATATATATGTGTTATGAGACATTCCTATCACAAATGGCCACTTACTGATTTGTAATTGGTTGATTTGATAATCAAAGTGCTTAAAAAAGTGAAGTTAGGCAAGCAGCAAAAGATGTTGTTAAGTCTGAGGTTTATCCTCAGACATACAGTCCTTAAATACATGATTGTGGTGGTCTATGCACCAGGACAGCCTACCACATGATTACTACCTATTGTTCTACATATAGGAGTGCTATTGTTCTTGAAATAGAGATAACCTAACCATCTTAGGGCAGTCCTTTGTTCTATTCAAGGACAGATGATAATCTA
>Ga0153940_1001358_pt1 | contig 11055 bp, 3 predicted proteins | sample TSNJ024MetaG_FD_104736 | JGI IMG/M metagenome (GOLD analysis project Ga0153940, IMG submission 104736) | Attine ant fungus gardens microbial communities from New Jersey, USA - TSNJ024 MetaG | ecosystem: Host-associated > Fungi > Mycelium > Unclassified | place: USA: New Jersey, Brendan T. Byrne...
AGTACAATCTAATAATTTCTGCTCTTAATGCATTATTCTTAGATATATACTGTCTCTTTTTTTTGTACATTATACTATCTACCTCCCTCCACTCTTGATCTCTTAGTATTTTTACTCTAGCTTGTTTTATTTCTTCTCTAACTACTTTATTATTTTTTACCCTCAATTGTTTTACTTTCTCCAGTAAATCTACTCCTTCCACAATAACTTTCACTTTCTCTGTTCTTCTAACTTTCAGCTATTCTGGCTTTACTAATATCTTATTCTCATTGTCTCTTTCTACTCCTATCTCCCAATATGGCCTTTTGCTTAAACTATCTGCCTTCTTTATCTTACTCCTAGAAATGTACTTCAGTGTAAAGTTGAATCTCAATAGATAAAATACCTATCATACTTGTTTTCTATTCAACTTTTGTATCTTCATAAAGTACTCTAAATTCTTTTAGTCAGTCCATATCTCAAACTTAGTTGTTGTTCCTTCCAAGAAATGTCTCTATGCCTCCAAGTATCTAACTATAGCTAGTATTTCTTTATTAATGACTTGGAAATAAAAGCTATAGATTTTTATAGTTTGTTGGTGCATTTCATTGACAGTATACTTCCTGTTGCATAGTTTGAAGCATTCACTCTAAACTTCTTATCTAAATCTAGAGCTACTAGTACAGGTTTTGTGGTGAAAATCCCTTTAAGCTCATCAAATGCTTATTCCTATTCCTTCTTCTACTGCTATTTCACATCCTTTATAGTTAATATATATTTATTGGTCTCACTATCTTCGCAGTCTTTCACAAATCTTCTATAGTAGTTGGCAAGTTCTAAGAATTTTTTAACCTCTCTGACATTCTTTGGTATTGGCCAGCTCAGTACCCCATCTACCTTTTTCTTTTCTATTTCTATTCTATTGGATCCTATATATTACAAACTTCATTCAGACCATAACTCTGGGAATACTTGACCAATTTCAACAATCTAAATGGCCACCAAAAGCCCTTAAGAAGACCTTTCAAACAGTACCAAAAATGTCTCAAAGCAATCAGTATTTACTGAGTTATTAGCAGATCAGTTGGTGATCACCAAGTCACCAGATACTAAATTACTAATATCTTGGAAATCACTTGACATAATCATTTGCTTCAATGACCATTGTAAAGTTCTCTTCAATGTGCTTCTTTCAGCCATAAATAGAACCCAAGGCAATAAGATTCCATGGAGATACAAGGTTCTCAATGTTTGCATATAACACTGATCTTTACCTATAGATTATCATCTGTCCTTGGATAGAACAAAGGACTGCCCTAAGATAATTAGGTTATCTCTATTTCAAGAACAATAACACTCCTATATGTAAAACAATAGGTAGTAATCATATAGTAGGCTATCCTAGTACACAGACCACCACAATCATATATTTAAGGACTGTATGTCTGAGGATAAACCTTAGACTTAACAATATCTTTTGCTGCTTATCTAACTTTGCTTTTTTGAGCACTTTGATTATTAAATCAACCAATTACAAATTAGTAAGTAGTCATTTGTGATACTATGACAATCTGTAAGAATCTAATCTTCCATACTTTTCATATACACTTCTCTAGCTTCACATATAGATCATTTTCCTCTAACCTCCTCAATACTTCATCCACAATTTCATCATATCCTTCCTCTGTTTCTGTCCCTACCAACATATTATTTACAAATATAGCAATCTTTCCTTTATTAATTAAGTCTTTCAGAATCTTATTTATTATTGCTTAGAATGTAGCTGGTAAGTTTGTTATTCCAAAAATATTACTGTTGGCTTAAAGAATCCTACATACATTGTAAACACTCTCTTCTACTTATTCTCTTTCTTAATCCTTACATTATTAAACCCCTACCATAAGTCTATTTTTGTGAATACTTTCTTACTCCCCATATTGTCTATTAGATCTGTAATCAATGGAAGTAGGTGATTATTCTTTACTGTTTAGTTGTTTAGACTACAGTAGTTCATTACTATCCTCTTACTCCTATCCTTTTTGTCTACAAAGAAAACTGACAATGTCTGAGAGAATTTTGATAGTCTAGTATATTTCTTTCTTAACTGGTTGTTTACAAAGTTCTGGACTTCTTCTCTCTTGTCTTTGGATAGAGGGTAAATCTTTCCATTTTGTGGTTTAAACATCTCTTTAAGATTTATGGCATGATCCCAAATTTTCCTTGTTGGTATTCTTTTTGACTCTACTTTCCTAAATACTTTCTTCTACTTTAGAAATCTTCTTGGGACCATTTCCTCAATTTTCCTATAGTCTATCTTGATTTCTTTTTCTCTTCTCTAATCTTCTTTGTCATTTACTATCTATCTTATAATTTTCTTCTCCTCTAGGATAGTTACTCTTTTCTCTTTCTTTATTTTCTTGTTTTCTTTCTTCTTTGTATTTCTTTTACATAACAGTGGACATTCATTATTTTAACTTCCCTTGTCTCCCAATTAATCTTTGGATTTTGCACTTATAACCATGGTATCCCTAATATTATATCTGTCTTTTCTAAGTCATACACATCCATTCTCATCCTTTCCATATAGTTTTTGTAATATACATTTACTTCTACTTAATGTGTAATTGCTCTTCTGTCAAGTAAGAAGAGAATAACAGTGTAGAAAAGCTATAATATACTGTGAATTACTATGAATATACTATGAGTACGTACTCTGGGTTCTGGAAAGTAATACAATGAGTAGAGCTAGAGAGTAGAATATACTACTGGGTAAAATTATATATCTTGCTCTCCAGTTCTATGGTTTTACAACTGGTCTAAAGAGAACATAATAATAATGCAAGAGTAGAATGACCTTGGTCTCAGCTCATGTACTGTGCCTCAATCTTCTATCATATGTATAGTTACTTATTTTGGAGTAGTGAAATGTTATCCAAGAGAAAGGTAAATTCAGAAGTAAGGAGTTATATAGTAGAGAGTACTATAGAAATATAGAGAGGGTGGATTTAGAACTTTAAAACTTTAGGACTTTAATCTATGAACTAGATTGCTACTATGTATCTATCCTATATATATACTATAACTGGAGTAGGAGGGAGCCAGTCTGAAACATAATACTTCTAGTCTGAAACACAATACTTCTATAGGAAATAAATAATAATAAAGAATGTGAATATAAATATTAATTTATACCAAATTTTCTGGTATATGATATCCTCTACTATTATATATTCTATCTACATTCTTAATCATCAGTAGTCTTTCTAATTTCTACTACCTAAAACTGTGATTAGCTGCCATCTTTCTATTCATAAATACTTCTGTAGCTCTGTTGTCTAGAAGTGCTTTTACTGTTGCCCCTTCATGGGTGTCTACCTTCTTTACTCCAATATTCAACTATATCTCTCTTAATATCTTAAACATCCTCCTCAAGTCTTTCTGCTTACCCCTCTCTTTGGCTGTACATTTTGGAATCTCTGTTTATATACTACTTTGCTGTGCCTTTCTCTGTACAGGACACACTGCTACCTTTCAGTTCCACCACTCTTTTCTTTTTTCTATTCTATATTCTAGATATAGGATTTCTTTTCTTTTTTGTTCTGATATCTTTCTAACAACTGTATCTATTATAGCTCTGACAGAAATTAGTCACCAGCTAGCTGCTGATATAATTCAATCATTAATTATTTACTATTCTATTAGTGATTAGTATTAAATAGCTAGAGTTACTGTAATTCCTTAGTTTTTTCTCATCTAGCATTTAACTCATTCATCTATTGAAAGTTACTTTATTTGGATGACTTAGCATAGCTCATTGGAAGATAGCAAGGTTAATCTCTTGAAAGTCTTCAAGCTAAGGAAAGTCAGGCCTTACAGTATTTCTTCTTTTATACCTCATATACTGCACTCTTGTTATTTCTCTTCTTTTTGCTTTCTCTTCTCTCCAATTCCATGCCTTTTGGCAAAGGCCATACCATACATTTCTTAATTGCCTTCCAAAAAAGAACTCCTACCCTTGGTTCTCATGAGTCTACAACCCCTTGCTTTCACATTCTTTACAGTCCACATATGTCACCACTGTTTCCCTTATTAACCATCCTCTCTCAAGTAAAAGTGCATCTTCTGGAGGTATATTTCACTTCTTACAATACTTTTGTGCCTTTTTCTATACAGAACATACTGGTCTCCTCTTTTGCTATATCTTTTGTAGTTGGACCACATATACTGCCTCCTTTTTTCTTCTCTTCTCTTTCTCAGCTTTTGCCATTGGACACTCCCACTTGTAGTGCCTTACCTCCCAACACCTGAAACATTGTACTCCTCCTTCTATTGTCTCTTGTCTCTTTACTTTTACTTTTTCTTTTAATCTATATCTTATTACCCTACTTGCTAATATCTCAAATTTATTCTGGGGAATCAGTTTTCTCTTTTTCTCCTCACTCCTGTTCCTATAGTTTTAGGCCAGGTGTCTGAACTTTTTATAATTCCAATATACTCTTCCTTCCCTTCCTTCTAATTCTATTCTTAATTTGGTGAGAGCATACTGTTAGTTAAGTATGCTACTCATAAGAGAGTGATACCAGTCTAGAGACATAGTACTATATCTCTAGAGAAGTCAAATAGGAAATGATCTTACTAATGTTATGTCTACTAGGGCACAAGATCTTTATCCAGTTAGATATCTACTGCTTTACTTACTACTGCTCTAATACTATAGTTATACTATTACTCCAAGAAGAGGATCTCTAACCTAAATACCTTCTTAAGAATGTAGTATTACTCTTCTGCATGTATAGTCCACAATAGGACTTCAGTATAAGGTTTATAAAGTGAAAAGGTATAAGTAACTACTGGCAACACCACTCAATTAGCAGGTTAGATCTTAGACATAATATCTGAGCTTGGTACTGCACTTCTACTAATAGTCTCTAACTAACTATCAAGTCCTCTTAAGCCTAGGACCCAGCTATATTGTAGTGGTTCTGAGTTGTATTACCCAGGTACCAAGGAAAATAAAAGAGTATCAAGTTCTAGTATAGCAACTTAGTCTAAAATAACTTAATCACACTCCTAGTTCGAGTTGACAAGAACTTAATAGAGTTTCCATTTGATTTATCACAAATGGTCACTTACTGATTTGTGATTGGTTGATTTGATAATTAAAGTGCTCAAAAAAGTGAAGTTAAATAAGCAGCAAAAGATGTTGTTAAGTCTGAGGTTTATCCTTAGATATACAGTCCTTAAATATATGATTGTGGTGGTCTGTACACAAGGATAGCCTGTCACATGATCACTACCATCTTAGGGCAGTCCTTTGTTCTATTCAAGAACAGATGATAATCTATAGGTAAAAATCAGTGTCATATACAAATACTGAGAATCTTATATCTTCATGGGATCTTATCACCTCAGGGTCTATTTATGGCTGAAAGAAGTGCATTGAAGAGAGCTTCATGATGGTCATTAAAGTGAACAATTACATCAAGTAGTTCCCAAGATATCAGTGATTTAGTATTTGGTGACTTGATGATTACCAACTGATCTGCTGATAACTCAGTGAATACTGATTGCCTTGAGACATTTTTAGTATCATTTGAAAGGTCTTCTTAAGGGCTTTTGATGACTATTTAGATTGTTGAAATCAGTCAAGTATTCCCAGAGTTATAATCTAAATAAAGTTTGTAACATGATTGTTATATACTACTTATACACATTTTGTATTTACTTCTATTTATAAAGTCCTGCATATCTCTTTTGAGTCATTCCCTCTTGTATGTCCACCAATTACCTAATTAAATAAAAAAGAAAAGAAAAGAAATATAAATAATAACTTAGTTGTTTTGGCTATGTCATAATACTAAAGGCCATAATCACAAATGTTATCTTCTGGTATATCTTGATCAATTTGATAGTGGTTCATATGACAGAGTTTGTGTTTAACATTATTATATAGTCTAGTCTTAAGCTGGTTCCAGAGAATATGAGGCTTAGCCACTTCACCAGTTACTAAGATTATTGCAAATAGTTTATAGTAGGCTATTCTAGGCTGCATTGCAATTACTTCTTCTAGACATATCCACCACTTGTAATTATCCTCCAGTAATTCTCTTGCTATGCATGTTTTTTTAAAAGTGGTAAATACTTGGCTATTCCAAGTCCTTAAATATTTCTAGCTCTTTCTACCTTCAAACATAGTCAAAAGAAGTTATAAAAAGAATTGCTCTCCCTTTGATAGTAATACAAAGTACATTCTTCCAATCACCTTGGTATATCATCTTGGATGCCATAACTTGGCTTTGGTATTCTAGGTATAGTGTTGAGGAAACTGCTGATAGGTAAGGCCCAAACTATTATTATATATAGAGCTATAGTCAAACCAAGCAGTAAGCTAAGTCTTTTCTGTATTTTGTCTAGCCAATACCTCATTCACAGTCTGTTGTGCATGAAAGCTGATATAATGCTGCTACTTGACTGCTACCTATTACCTTGCTACACTAACTCAGTAATAGTAATTAGTGATAGTAATAATGATGGAAGCATTTAGGACAGCATGTGTAGCATGTAATCTAAGATTTAATAGATAAAGTTGTTATAGCAGTATGAACATTGTGTGGTAGTGAGAACAAGTGACTTGAGCAACCAGAGATTATTGGCAGTAAAAGATCCAATGAATAAGATGGTGTATTGGCAACATTTACAATGGTTTCAACAAATCTGAGAATTTGAGCAGTTGTAGTACAGCTTATTCCACATGCAAGATGTAACCAAGCAGTAAAGATACAGCCAAGTATATAAAGCAATGAGTGTGCTGTTTGAGACACTGATACAAACACCTGGATGATCTCCTATGTTATCAATTGCAACTCTAGCACTCTCTCTTCCCTCCCAATTCACATTCTCTGGTTCAAAATGAGTTGCTGTAGGTGAGAAGACTTCGTCTCGGGACTACAGTGAAGGATAAATTAGTTCGATGAGAATTTGATGTGATAACATACCTGATCTACATTGCTCGCTGACCCATATTTTCGTGAATGTGCAGTGCGAGTATTGGGTAATACTAGTTTTTCATAAATAATTGGGTGTAAGAAAGGTATAATGGCGACAATCACTGCAGCTACGGATAACCTGACGCGGCGGTGGCATAGCTGTGATAGTAGAGCGTGACAGCGTGACAAGTCTATACAGGTGACTATCCGTCGTGTCAATTGTCTGGATCACCTGACATACCTTATTGTGCCGAGAATATCGCCTTCTTAGAGTTTCTATAAAATGGCACAAAATGGGTGCTTCACTCAAGTTCGTCTCTGCTCCCCGCGACAACCCAGTTCTTCATATCACTATGAGCCTTTATCCATTATTCACCAAAATCTTCTCACAAGACGAGGATCCCGCTGATTCTGTCCCCACCGACCAGGTAGATGATTCATACCTTCAGTGTATGATTCTATGAGTTGAATCCCGTTTCTTCGACGATATACTGCGGTGAGCATCTTTCTCTCCTGTCTACTACATTGACTCAGTAGACCGTTAGTCTGTCACTATTTGCATCATACCACCCACATCTACATTTCTTCTTCCAGTGATTAATCAAGCTTTTTTCCTTGATGGAGACAATCTGTAAATGATATATTGCGATGGGTTTTTTGACTTGGATCATGCGTCGTTATTCTATATGTATACACACGCTTTCGAAATTCTCAGTCAAATGATGAATGCTCTTTCTTTTGTCCTTGATCAACATGACATCGCAGAAGAATGATGTAGATACTCTGTCAGCACATGGAAAACAAAGACATCGGCACGACATTGGCATGGCATCTTTAGTCTGTTCTAATATTAGTGATTAAAATCACTGTTCAGCGGACATCCCATCCCCCTTCTACCTTCAGTAGACGGTCTCTTGAGCTCTTTACCACCCTTCGCCTTCGTCGAGGCAGTTTGAATGGTAGAGGCACTTGTGGAAACAGATGCTCAGCCTGCTCATGAATGATAATATAAGGCTCCCTTTTCTCAGTTGTCTTCAATAGCTGATACATCTTGAATGATACATATCATGGGCACATAATCTGGTGTGACATTGAGCAATATGAGTTTCTCATATTTACTTGGAACTCGAGCAGTTGAGCTGTTATTGTGGGAGACTCATTTCAGTTTAGACTGGAAGAGAGTGCAAATGAGTTGGTCTGCAAGGGACCTGTAGAGAGAACCTGCCTTGACATGGTTTGTTGTCTTGTAGGGATGCAAGCAAGAGGAGACAGTATGTGGTAGATGTTTCAGCAAGATGGTAGCTTAGCACTTGAAGTCACAATATTGTGGTGCTGGTGACTTATATTCATGCTAATGTATCTTTGGGGCCTTACATGATACATTTTACTCATTATCCTTATTTTCTCCAAGCATTCTCTAGGAATGTTTCAGTTTTGCTTTGCCAGATAACTGAAGGACAATTGTATATATATATATATATATATATTGGAGAGCAGCCTGTCTGCATTGTGCAGCACAGTGAGCTCTGAGGCTTATCTGTAAAGGTGGGTTTTACTCTCTTACTAAGTCTTACAAAGGTATTCAACTAATGACTATCAGATATGTAAGCTCAGGCATCATAAAGTAAAGTAGATGATTTGGTATATATTTACCTATCAGATATGTAAGCTATATACATCTATGAGTTACAGTAGTCCAAGAGAATGTAACATATATCTCACCTCAGATATCACAAAGTAAAGTAGACCATTAAAGGATAAAAGACATACTCTTGGTTTTGAAGTAGAGAATCTAAAAGAAGTAAACCATGTACTGTATCAGTGAGTACTGATAACATTATTGATTGGAGTGCAAGTACTACCCTAGACTAGTAGTAATCAAGTACTACTCTGATTTAGTACAAGTAGATTGCTAGACTACTTCAACAATTACTTTACAGTATATGTCCTCTACCCTTTATACTTATAATAACAAGTGTATATGCCCTTATTAGATCTAAATACCATATAATTGGATTGAGAACTTCTTATTATGCCTCAGCCATCAACTTTGTTAAGTAATATCTGAGGTAAGAGTATTTATTATTTGTAAGGGTAACTGGAGTAGAGTAGACTCCATGTTATAGAATCGTACTGGGATTACAATTATTATCAACCCTAGACTAATAATGAGTAGACGGTAGAAAAGATAATAGCAATAAGAAATAAAGGAGATAAAGATGATATAATAGATGATATATTAGCATATTAAGATTAGTTTGAAAGAAGGGACTTTAGACTTGATTGGACTAATTATAGATATTAGACTGTAGGAGAAATGTTAGATAAACCTCAAGGTAATTATGGACTTAAGGATAAATAGAGAATCATTGGACTAACCCATTTATAGACTCTAACTCAACTAGTCACTCACTATTATTTACTAGTACTTAGGATAGTAGTTTCTGTGAGGTTACTAGATAGAATAAATACAGTTCAAAAAGAGAAGGATTATTTGTGATTTATCTGAAACATACTTCTCTTGAAATCCTGTATTCTCTCTTATCTTTGGACTACCTTGTAGAGTGCAACTAAAAGCCTTAATACTCTTACTTTTGATATAACTCTTCTAAAAACCTTAACTGAACCCTTTACAGAAGAACAAAGAAATATCAAGTATTAACATAGGCTCAAGATTGAAGTATATATTCACTCTTGTGGTCTAGAGTCTTCATACTCTAGGAAAATCCTCAGCTATATTACAGTCCATATAATATATTACAACTTACCTCTAGGAGAATCCTCAGAGAATAGGATGAGGCTTCTGGGAGTACATTCTATATTATATATATTTCTACAGTCCAGATGTCCCTGATCCTACAGTCCTGTTAGTCAGGGTCAGAAGTTACCAAGTCAAGCTAAGGCAATTAAATATTACTATTAATATTTAATTAGGTATAAGGTTGCTCTAGAAGATTGGTCTAGTACTTCAGAGGTGGCATTAGTAGAGTTCTCTTACATTATTGATGTTGTCTCTTTCTCTTTATAGATACTTATTACTTTAGGTAATTTTGATATAGCTATCTACCTTGGTAAGTAACATCTGAGATACTTATTACTTCAGTTCATTACTACTAATTACTACTAATATATATATAAGACTGATGTAGAAAAATAGCCACTGAATTAGCATGACAAAGTTTTACCTAATTATGACTAAGGTTTAGCTAATTTATTTACCTTCAATGTTTTTCTTTTCACTTAATAAATTCTACAAAATTCATATAAATTCAGGAAAAACTAAAATAAAATTGGATAAAACTATATCTGTCACAAACTTTATTTGGACCATAACTTTGGGAATACTCAGCTGATTTCAACAATCTAAATAGCTACCAAAAGCTCTTAAAAAGACCTTTTAAACAATACCAAAAATGTCTCAAGACAATCAGTATTCACTGAGTTATCAACAGATCAGTCAGCAATCATTAAGTTACCAGACACTAAATTGCTAATATCTTAGGAACCACTTAATGTAATCATTTGCTTTAACAACCACTGTGAAACTCTCTTTGATGTACTTCTTTTGGCTATAGATAGACCCTAAGGTGGTAAGATCCCATGGAAATACAAGATCCTCAATGTTTGTACATGACACTGATCTATTATCTATTGATTATCATTTATCCTTGAATAAAACAAAAGGTTGTTCTAAGATAGTTAGGTTATCTTTATTTCAAGAACAATAAGACTACCATATATAGAACAATAGGTAGTAAATATGTGATAGTCTGTTCTGGTATATAAACTATCATATTTATGTATATAAAGTATCACAAATGGCCACTTACTGATTTGTGAGTTGATGATTTAATAATCAAAAGGCTCAAAAAAGCGAAGTTTAGACAGTAGCAAAAGATATTGTTAAGTCTGAGGTTTATCCTCAGATATACAGTTCTTAAATACATGATTGTGGTGGTCTGTGTACCAGAACAGCCTACCACATAATCACTACCTATTGTTCTACATATAGGAGTGCTATTGTTCTTGAAATAGAGATATCCTAACCATCTTAGGGCAGTCCTTTGTTCTATTCAAGGACAGATGATAA
>Ga0153940_1001359_pt1 | contig 11053 bp, 9 predicted proteins | sample TSNJ024MetaG_FD_104736 | JGI IMG/M metagenome (GOLD analysis project Ga0153940, IMG submission 104736) | Attine ant fungus gardens microbial communities from New Jersey, USA - TSNJ024 MetaG | ecosystem: Host-associated > Fungi > Mycelium > Unclassified | place: USA: New Jersey, Brendan T. Byrne...
CGATGCACAGAAATTATGCATTCTGCATAATTTCGCGCTGGCAATCCTCGGATTTTCTGTGACTTCCGCTTTGCTTCACTCACAAAAAATACCTCGCGGGATAGTGGCACTGAATAGTAACTAATAATCTTCGGTGGAATCGCCCTCCCCCTTTTATCCACATAGAAAAGAGAGCCATCACTGACTCTCTTTTTTTCTTTTGTATATCCCAAAATGCCGGTTCCTGCTTTTTGACGCCTAGCCAAAGCTAGGTGGGTAACCGCAACGTCTGCTTCTGCCTTCCTCTGCTTAATGGAGGCTTGACATCCGCACCGCAATGTAGGAATCCCATGAACGTAATTGTAGGTTCAAAAATACAGGAGTATCGAACATTCCAGGAGAACACGTTTTATTTATTCAATTATAACGCACTATTCTACATAATTCAAGAATTACACTAATTCTTTTACAACTTTTTTTACATTACCAAAACATTATTTACACCTTCTGGAAACACTTCTAATCAATACCATTTAACTCTTGATACATACTCTTAGCATAAGAATCAGTCATGCCGCAGATAAAATCAGTAACCAGCATCAGGCGCAGATACAACTTCTCCGGTTCACTTTTCCCCTTAGAATATGTATGATAAATCTGCTTATAATTTTCCGAAATCAGGGATATCATCTTCTTTTCCATCATGCCCATAGGATATTCGCTGTCATATACCAAGAATGCCGGAACAAATTTTTCCAGGAGAAAATCAATAATACGGCCGGCGGCAATTTCCAGTTTTAAAATCGACCTGGACATAAAGGCATACTTATAGGCGACGTCACCAAGCGTATCAGTCAGTACTCCGCCATCAGTACCATGAAAAATATCATAAGGATAAGTACCGCTCATAATCTCATCATAGTGATTCACGAATCCCCTTGTTGCACTGTGAATTAACATCCCCTGCATCCGTACCAGCCAGTTTTGAACTGCGTATAATTCCGGCGCAGATACCTTGGTATCCAATGCCCTTTTGTATTGCCGTTTTAGAACATCAATGGGATAAACAGTATCTCCTTTATAGTAATCATCCAGGTGACTGTGAAGTTCTTTTACCAGATCGGAATAAGAAAAGCAGCCCTTTTTAAAAGCATCCTCTATATCTGCCGTCCGATAGGCAATATCATCGGCTGCCTCCAGGATATAAGTAAGCGGATGGCGACAGGATGCCGCACCGGTCTCGGCCACAATGCTGTAATATAAATCTTCTTCACTGTGAAAATATCCCATCTTCTTATCTTTGATGTTGCCGCTGTCTGTTCGGATTCCGTTTGAAGGAACCGGATACTTGATAATGGAATTCAGCAGGGCATAGGTCAAATTCATACCATTTTCATTCACCAGAAAATGTAATTTGGAAACCAGCCGCAACGCCTGGGCATTACCTTCAAAATTATAAAAATCATTCTGCATCTGGGAACTTAAGTATTCCGTTACCGGTTTATCTCCATATTCTAGTGTATGCAGATTTGTTCGAAACCATTCCCGAATTGCTTCTTCGCCAAAATGTCCAAATGGTGGATTGCCGATATCATGGATCAATCCGGCACACTGCAGAATTGCACCCATATCTTCTTTGGTCTTATAGTCAAATTGGTTGTCCATATGGTTCTGGATAATATACTCAGAAATATTCTGACCCAATGATTTGGCCAGCGAAGAAACCTCCAGCGAGTGGGTCAGCCGGGTGCGGATAAAATCACTTTTATCGAGAGGGAAAACCTGGGTTTTATCCTGAAGGCGGCGAAATGAAGCACTGCCAATAATGCGGTGATAATCCTTTTCAAATTCACTGCGTAAATCCGTCCCCGAAGTTTTCCTTTTACCATACTCTCCCCTTCTGCGAGGAGACAAAAGCCTAGTCCATTCCATATCACATTCCTAATATTTTCATAACAATATCCGGCATTTCTTCTGTCTTTACCACTGTGTTATGCAGTACCGGTGCCGTTCGGATTTCTTCTATCGCTTTCGGGACGGCAACCTTGCCGATACGAGACAGTTCATCCACCAGTTCAAAGTCAGTCATCGCATCATACTTTGTATCAATGGCATTCATAACACTCCTGGTAAACTTAAACGGGCTTGCTGTGGATGCAACCACAGTTTTTATATTGTCACCGGTTTTGGCCTTGTATTTTCCATATACGCTGGCGGCTACTGCTGTATGGGTATCAATAATGTAACCTGTATCTTGATAAAGTTGTGCGATTGCTTTTGCCGTTTCGTTTTCATCCGCATAATTTCCGTAAAAATCCTGCAGCTTTAACTTCATAGCTTCCGTAATACAGTATTTTCCTTCTTTGCTTAAGGCATCCATGAATTCTTTATTCTTAGCCGCGTCCGCATCCGCCAGACTATAAATCAGGCGCTCCAGATTACTGGAAATCAAAATGTCCATCGATGGTGAAGATGTCAAAATAAATTCACGGTTTCGATTGTATTCTCCGGTTGTAAAGAAATCATACAACACACGATTTTCATTGGATGCACAAATCAGCTTACCAATAGGCAGTCCCATCTGTTTTGCATAGAATGCCGCCAGAATATTACCGAAGTTCCCGGTGGGAACAACTACATTCATCGCTTCATTAGCAGTCAGTTCTTTATTCTTATACAGTGTGGCATATGCGTATACGTAATAAACCACCTGGGGAATGAGACGTCCTATATTAATCGAATTGGCCGAAGAGAACTGATAACCGGCAGCATTTAACTTAGCAGCCAATTCACAGTCATTAAAAATCTTTTTAACTCCCGTCTGGGCATCGTCAAAATTCCCTTCAATTGCTACCACATAGGTATTATCCCCCTTTTGGGTTACCATTTGCTTTTCCTGAATCGGGCTGACACCGTCTTTCGGATAGAATATAATGATTTTGGTCCCCGGAACATCGGCGAATCCAGCCATCGCAGCTTTCCCCGTATCACCCGATGTTGCCGTCAGAATAACAATATCATTTTTAACATGATTCTTTTTTGCTGATGCAGTTAACAGATGAGGCAAAATCGACAATGCCATATCTTTAAAAGCAATCGTTGCGCCATGGAACAACTCTAAGTAATAGGTGTCCTGGCTCTTTACAATTGGTGCGATCTCTGCCGTGTCAAATTTATCATCATAGGCCTTTGCAATACAATCCTTTAATTCTGCTTCTGTAAAGTCCGTAAAAAACCTGCTCATCACTTCATATGCAGTTTCCTGATAAGACATCTTTGCCAGACTATCCATATCTACATCCAATTGGGGAATCGACTGCGGCACATATAATCCACCGTCTTCAGAGAGTCCTTTTAAGATAGCCTGTGAAGCAGTTACGGCTTCTTGATTTCCTCTCGTACTTTTATATGTTACTTCCATTGCATTACCATCCTTCTTTTGCATTTACGTTCTATTTTTCTAAAGAATTATAACATACAATAACGCGTCTGCCAAGGCAGACGCGTGAAATCCCAACACCTTTAATATTTATAAAAACTATGTACTCCATGCCGGAACAAAAACTTCAGACTGGAATCAAACCAATTCACATTTTTTTCTTCCGAATATTTTTTTTCCAGGAAGAACAATGCTTCCTGCGAATAATCCTCGCCATCAATTGCCCGGTTTACTGCTTCCCGGGTCGTATCGGTTACTTCCACCGTATGAATACGCCCATCTACGGTTGGCGTAAACTGAGGACTGCCGCCAGACTTTTCCCACACAACATCAATCACATTATCAGGAAACAAATCGCTTTCCACCCGGTTCAGTATCACATTTGCTACCAGAATACGGCCTTTTACATCTTCCCCGCCGGACTCTGCTTCTACAATCGCCAGCAGCGTTTCATATTCTCGGTCAGACATCTTAGTATGTTCCACCAGTTTCCATGATTGTTCATCAATATTATTCACTGACTCAGCAACTTCTTCACCCACACATTGATGTGAAGGTGCTTTTTGTTCCTTCGTTCTTTGGCCTACCAGAACATCTTCCAGGTTTGTCCCCAACGCATGATATGGACTGCTGGATGCTTCTGCTACCATTACACCGGAAATAATCCCTTTATATCCATTGGGAATCGCGGGCTTGATTTTCTCTTTCTTTTTCACCGAAGTCTCTGCGGTTTCTTTCTCTGGTACAGAAACATTCTCTTCTCCGGAAAAGCTTTTAATGATAATAATGGCTGCAAGTATAACAGCAACTACACCAAATGCCAAATACCGACCGGGGGGTCTGGATACATTCCGTATTACTTTGGCCAATAAGCTTTTGCGGATATGCTTTTTCGTTCTCATAGTCAATTCCTTTATTTGGATAATCTCCGATTACTATAATGAATTATAAATTTTTGTGCACCTAAAGTCAATAACATTGCTCCATTTTTGTCTTATTTCACGAATCATCCCCCACTTTTTTATATAAAATACCCATTTTTTCAGTATTGTTTCACCACTTATCGACACTTGTCGCTAAATTTCGTCATTATGCCAATTTTTGCCCATGGGGTTTTCTGGAATTTTATCATGTATTGTTTTTCAGTTCAAAATATGTATAATAAAAGAATAGTATACAAGTGAGAGTCTTATCTTGCACTTAGATAAAGGAGATTAAAAAATGAAACGAATATTCGCCATTCTCGGCATTGTATTACTTTTAAGCATGTATGTTGCCACCTTTGTTTTTGCTCTGATGAAAAGCCCTGCTTCTACCGGAATGTTCAAAGCTTCCATTTACTGTACGATTACGGTTCCGGTACTGTTATATGGATACTCTTTAGTTTACAAATATCTAAAAAACAGAAACCAGCGACAGGATATGGATACCCTTATGGCACCGGATAATAATGCCAACACAAACACCGAACATGATAAAGATGAACAGTAAAGTGCAAAGAAGAGCTGCTGTATCCGTTTAATGTACAACTTGATACAGCACCTCCTCTTGTTTCTTACATAGCAGCCTTTGCTATCCAGAAAGCTCTTCATATTGGAAAACTTTGTAGGGTTTTTTCCACGCTTTTATTTACGGTAGATAATATCTTCCCTTCCCGGCCCATTAGAAATCATTGTAATCGGGAAGCCGATTTGTCCTTCAATAAATTCGATGTAATTCCGGCAATTCTCGGGCAGTTCTTCATAGTTTTTAATTCCCCGGATATCATCCTTCCATCCCGGCAGCACTTGTAATACCGGCTTTGCCTTTTTAAGGTTCGTCGTGGTCGGGAACTCTGTGGTAACTTTATTTTCGATTTCATAACCGGTGCATACCGGAATTTCATCTAAATATCCCAATACATCTAATACGGTAAACGCCACATCTGTTGTTCCCTGAATTCTGCAGCCATACTTAGATGCCACGCAGTCAAACCATCCCATCCGTCTTGGACGTCCGGTAGTTGCTCCGTACTCACCACCATCGCCGCCGCGTTTTCTTAATTCCTCGGCCTCGTCACCAAAGATTTCAGATACAAATGCTCCTGCTCCAACAGCACTGGAATATGCTTTGCAGACAGTGATGATCTTCTTAATCTCATAGGGCGGGATTCCTGCACCAATAGCACCATAGGCAGCCAGTGTGGAAGAGGAAGTTACCATTGGGTAAATCCCATGGTCAGGGTCTTTTAAAGAACCCAACTGCCCTTCTAACAAAATCTCTTTCCCCTGCTCAATTGCATCCCACAAAAATGCCGATACATCACAGATGAATGGTGATATCATTTCTTTATATTCCATTAGTTCCTGAAAGATTTCTTCTGGTTTTAGTAATGGCTTGTGATACAGATGTTCCAGCAGAACATTCTTTGTCTCACAGATTCTTTTGATTTTATCTTTCAGAGCAGCTGCATCAAAAAGTTCGCTGACCTGAAAGCCAATCTTTGCGTATTTATCTGAATAAAATGGTGCAATACCCGATTTCGTTGAGCCAAAGGATTGTCCGCCCAACCGCTCTTCCTCATACTGGTCAAACAAAATATGATAGGACATTACCATCTGAGCCCGGTCCGAAACCTTGATTCCCGGCATTGGAACACCCTGCTCTACAATTTCTTTGATTTCTTTTAATAAAGCCGGTACATACAAAGCGACACCGTTGCCGATCACGCTTGTAGTATGATCATAGAATACACCGGAAGGCAATGTGTGCAGGGCAAATTTGCCGTATTTATTCACAATGGTATGCCCTGCATTGGCTCCACCCTGGAATCTTACGATGATATCGGATTCCTGCCCCATCATGTCTGTAATTTTACCTTTTCCTTCATCTCCCCAGTTTGCTCCAACAACTGCTTTTACCATAGATTACCTCCAAAATGTGTTCAACTATGTTTACATTCTAAGTTTACTATATTTTTGTATATAAGTAAAATCAATAATAATTATGTTATCCATAATTATTACTAATATGTTACTGTTCACAACCCATAGGGCTGCGAACAGTAACACGCTTCGCGGGATAGTGGCACTGAATATTAACATTAATATCTCTTTGATTTTCAAGCCATATGAGTTATAGTGAATATTGAGAATGTAATTTTATTATCTACCATCTTATGAAATTTATTATCTAAATTAAAAGGAGTACTATATATTTTGCGCATAAATCTGGAATATTATAAGATATTTTATTATGTGGCTAAAACTGGCCGCATTACCTTAGCTGCTGAAGAACTTGCTCTGTCTCAACCGGCGGTTAGTCAGGCAATTAAAAATCTGGAAACTCAGATTGGCACTTTGCTTTTCACCCGGACTTCCAAAGGTGTTCATCTAACTCATGAAGGCAAAGTTTTATATCAGCATGTAAAAAGCGGCTACGAAGCTATCTTACTGGGGGAACATAAGGTCAATCAGATGCTGAATCTGGAATCCGGCGAAATTCGCATTGGCGCCAGCGACATGACTCTGCAGTTTTATCTGCTTCCTTATCTGGAGCAATTCCATCTGCAATACCCTCATATTAAAGTTAGTGTTACAAATGGACCTACACCGGAGACAATGGAAACCCTGCAAAATGGACGCATTGATTTTGGAGTTGTCAGTACTCCTTTTGACGCAGCACAACATCTACAGATGCGTATTGTAAAAGAAATTGAAGATATTTTTGTTATGGGAACTGCTTTTTCATCCTTATGGAATTCTGTGATTACATATGAGCAGGTAAGGAAGCTGCCTTTCATCTGCTTAGAGGGAAACACCAGTACCCGCAAAAGCCTGGATGACTTTTTGTCTAAAAAAGAAATTGTCCTGCAGCCAGAGTTTGAACTGGCTACCAGTGCGATGATTGTTCAATTTGCCGTGCGAAATCTGGGAATTGGATGTGTGATGAGTGAATTCGCCGAAGACTATATTGCCCAGGGATTATTATGCCGGCTGCAGCTTCCTGATGCTTTGCCAAAACGGCAGTTTTGTATCATCTCAGACAGTCACGTACCATTATCTTCTGCGGCATCAAAACTTTTAGAAATGATGCAGCCAAGCAAAAATCCAGTTGAAACCTTTTGAAAAGTTACAGTTCAGCCATGCTATTTAGGATGATATATGCAAATGAGATATATGAATGTGGTTTGGGGAAGAGTAGTTGGTTGGTTGGTGGACGGACGCGGCCAAAGGGCATGGGATTGCTTCCGTAAACGCGGCAACGCTCTGGCGGACTAACTGCTAACTACGACTAAAACGCTCAGGAAAGCCTTCGCGCTTAAGTCTCCGTAAGCAGTGGATTCCGCCACCGCTAAAACCGCCGCCAAATGTTTACGGAAGCAATCCCATGCCCTTCGGCCGCTGGTTTTTCAAGCGATTTACAAAAAGAGTGTACATCCCTAACAGGTTTCCTTATACCCTAGGAGCTTTGGACACCCGCGCTTCCACCTTTAGTGAAATTCACCTTGTGTCAGACAAAGCCTCCACAAAAACTTACAAACTACCAAAACCAGCCGCTGTGAGAGGATCGGTGCTTTCCGCAAACATTTTGAGGGCGCCCTTAGCACCTGACGAAATCCACTGCTTACGCAAACCCAGCGCGACGGCTTTCCGGAGCGTTGTTGGTTGGAGTTAGCAGGGGAGTTCGGCAGGTGCGTTGCCCGGGTTTGCGGAAAGCACCAATCCTCTCACAGTGGCGTCCTGGCAGCCACAAATTGAAATATCTCATCTTTTGAAAATTCATATAGCTGAACTGTAACTATGAAAACAAAAGAACGCAACCAGTTATTGGATATAACTGCTCACGCTCTTTAGAACGTTTAGAGACCCGTAGAGACCCTTAGAGCCCTTAGAGACCCTTAGAGACCCTTAGAGACCCTTAGAGACCCTTAGAGACCCTTAGAGACCCTTAGAGACCCTTAGATTTTCAAATCATTTTAAAATATATTTTGTTGAAGGTCCACTACCAATTTTTTCAATTTTATTATCTCCACTAAGATTCATTATTACTTTGCGTGCCGCCGACTTAGTCTTGTATCCACATATTTCCATTGCTTGCTTCATGCTAATGCTTCGATTTTCCTTAAGAAAGGCAAGCACTTTTTCTTCATTAGTCATGCATTTTTTCACATTGGCGTCAGAATTATAATTCGCCATCTCTTCCCTTATATCCATCAAATCAGGAACAAACACTACTTGCCCCACTTCTAAATTTACGTTAACTCGCTCCGGCCGATAGCTGATTTCAAACTCCGGCTCCTTCCATCCCTGCTCCCGCCAGGCTTCTAACACTTTATCAACACCACTTCCGGCACGTTCTCCAACGTTAACGCGGTTAAACAGCTTAAATAAAATCGGATTTCTCGGGTCACTATTTCCACCTGCAAGTAATTCCTCTTTTGTAATTCTTAACGTACCCGGATTAGAAATGTTAATACTTCCTTTTCGTTTAATAATTACAATTCCTTGTCTTCCATAATAATTAGCATGCACTAATGCATTTGCTACGACTTCATGCAAGGCCTCATGAACCGCAACCTTATCAACTCGCTCCTCTCCTCGCCTATGAACAAAAGGAACGGCAATGTCATCATCTACCCGATTAATCACTTTGTAGAAAAAGTCATACAAATTGCCACTCCAATCACCATCTTCCGATGTAGTCCGGAAAATCCAGCGAACCTTCTTATCATTGCTCTCCTCGCGATAATCCAAAAAGTAATTAGGAAATACCTGTATTATTTTATCAGCTTCTCCAAACATCAACAGCCCCGCTATCGTAGGAGATAACTCACCTTTTTGGTTCTTCTTAACCGCTGTTAACTTCAAAAGAAATTCATCATTAGGGAGTTTATTCCATGGATGCACTTCGTTTAGTCTTTCAAAACGAATTCGATATCCTTTTAATGTATCCCCATTAAATGCATCCAAGCCCAAGTTCTCCACAATTTTACCATCATAAGAAATATCCTGTTGATCTGCAAACATGCTCCTTACTTCTTCTTCTCTGCACAGGAAATCACCCTCAAAATTCCGACGGTAGGTTCCCTCCATAGGGTTTGTCCCAACATAAACAGGCTTATCATGCCTATCCGCAGCAGGAATATCTATTCTTAACAATTTCTTGCCTTGTATAGAAATTACTTGTACGTGGTGATTTAATAAAATATTTTTAGAAATTTTAATTTTATTATTTATTGTACTCCAAAAATTTTTTTGATATTTATCCAATTTCTTCTCATCTAACCCATGTATAGTAAATGAATCCCGATGTTCCTTAATGCCTAATAGAATAGTACCACCAGCTGTATTCGCAAATGAAGAATACGTTTCCCATAAAGATTCTGGTAAACCGCCATCCGCTAATTTACATTCCAGCTCATAGTTTTCTCCAAACTGTAATGCTTCCAGAATATCTCTTTTCATAAAATCATCACCTCATTTAGTAATAATTTGCTACTGTATCACTGTTCCTGTTTTTCCAAAATATCCTTCTTTTGCTGTATCTATGGAGGTTATCACTGCTTTTCTTCCTTGTCCGCTCTTCACAAAATCAACAGAAGCCTCCACCTTCGGCAACATCGTATTCTCACCAAATTCACCGGCTGCCATGTGTTCTTTTGCTTCATCAACGGTCATACGGTCTAACCATTTTTCGGCATCTGTCTCATAACCCAGAGCCACCTTTTCCACACTGGTCAGAATTAATAACTCATCTGCGTCCAAAAGCTCAGCCATCTTACCGCAGGCATAATCTTTTTCAATAACTGCGCTGGCCCCTTTAAGCTGTGCACCTTGTTCCAGTACCGGGATTCCGCCGCCGCCACAGGCAATTACGATATTCCCTGCCTTCAACAATGCTTTGATGGAATCAATTTCGACAATATCCTGCGGCTTTGGCGCCGCTACGATCCGGCGATAGCCTTTATCTGTTTTAATTACATGATTTCCTTTATGCTCTTCCTGCCCTGCCTCTTCTTCCGTCAGATAACGCCCAATGACTTTCACCGGTTTAGCAAACGCATCATCATACGGATCTACTTTCACCTGGGTCAATACGGTACATACGGACTTGTAGATACCACGTGAAATCAACTCTTGGCGAATAGAGTTCTGCAGATCATAACCGATATATCCCTGACTCATCGCTGAACATACGGACATCGGTGCATAAGTGTATTCAGGATGTACTTTCCCAAATTCATTCATCGCGGTATGGATCATACCCACCTGCGGTGCGTTGCTATGTGAAATTACGATTTCCGCTCCGGCTTCGACTAAATCCACGATTGCTTTCGCTGTCTTTTGAGTAGCCTCCTTCTGCCGGGGCAATGTATCTCCCAACGCTCTATGTCCAAGTGCAATTATTACTTTTTTCTTCTCCATCCTCTAACCTCCTGGTATTGCTTGTCTCAATGTCTGCTTTAATTATAATTGCAAAAACCCGAAAAATCAAGGTATGGTTATGGGATAGCTCAGTAACTGAAATAACTGTTACCATTCACGGTCTAACCGAATAAGCTTTATTGAACAAGATGTTCAGAGAGAGAGGATGCCTCCTACATTGTGGGTATCCTCTTTTTTAATTAATAGTGTACATCATTTAAAATATATA
>Ga0153940_1001364_pt1 | contig 11006 bp, 5 predicted proteins | sample TSNJ024MetaG_FD_104736 | JGI IMG/M metagenome (GOLD analysis project Ga0153940, IMG submission 104736) | Attine ant fungus gardens microbial communities from New Jersey, USA - TSNJ024 MetaG | ecosystem: Host-associated > Fungi > Mycelium > Unclassified | place: USA: New Jersey, Brendan T. Byrne...
ATCATGTATTCATTTGTTTTGAAAATTTATAATATTAAAATAATGACTATTGTATGCATATAATACTACATCAATCTACCAGCGGTTGGTACGGGTTTGCCGCAGCCTGCTTTCGGTTAGTATGTCCGAACATGTGCAGTACACATGCCAAACAAAACCAAGAAAACGGACCAGAGCATGGGCATTCCAGAGTATGAAATTATACGAAAATTTCCCCGTTTCGTCCCCGTGGAATGTTTCTTTTATTCCAGCAATTCCGAAGTGGCTCCATATACTTCAGATAGGTGTCCCTCTCCTCAGTCACCAACCTATATTGGTGACTCTTGAGTTCATTGACTAAATACACATACATACATACATACGACGCTTACTCCCTTGCTCTTGATCACATCACACTATCACACTCTCATCCGCCATCGAACTCAAATCACTCAACTCATCCTCCTGCCACATTCATAACCCCCATTACATTTCGTCTTGGGTAAATCGGGAATGAGATTTACTCTCTTGGGCGCGGAAAAGGGTCCAATCACTTTAATGTAGCCATTACAAACAGCAAAGACAGATTCCAAACCAATATAGATGGATCGGGCATTAGTGTTGGATGGTCTCAGTGTGGCAATGGGCGCTTTCAGGGTCAGCCTTATCGTGTTTCCTCCTGTTGGAACAACGATCAACCCTGTAAATGCCTCATCGATTTGTCCACTTGTTTCATACCTTGAGTAAGAGTACCAGTAGCGACGCTAGAGATCAGTAAAGCTAGGGAAACAGTGACAATATACATGGTAAAGGGAGACTGAAACGATGAATTGACCGTAGCCACTGGAGTTAATTACAATTATGCTTCTTGAATGAGCCTACGTTGCTTATCAGAAAGTGACTCTGGCTCAGCGGTGCTCATCCCAAGGTGATGTAAATGCTCGTAAATAGCATAGAGCAGGTCATCGACTGTAATACCAATCTCTCTGTTTGGGTTCGAAGAAGAACAAATATAAAGTTCGCCGGGATTGCGATGAGAAGGAGTGGACTCACTGGAAGGAGTATTTGAGGTCTCGACGAAAAAATAAAGGCAGATCATGTTTGAGGAGGCGATATTGAAGATGAATCATGGACAAGAGAGCTGGAAAAAGCAACGGGCGGATATACGTGGGAAGCATTGATGGTTCCAGAACCGCCAGACTGCTTCTTTTTACCGACACTCCCTGGGGAAGGAAGTTCACAATTTTCAAGAAATGCAAGGCTGTGCTAGTAGCGAACTCCTTGGGAGCCTTCAAGGAGAGCTCGGTTCCAAGGTTCTTGATATACTGAGCCTCAAGTAGATTCTCATGGACATCCCAGAGAATATGATGAAACATCCGCTCAGCAACCGGTCTTTGAGATGTCTGGAGGAGATGGGTGAGGGTGAAGCTTAGTCCTTCCCCTCATTGCTGAGATTGAGATGATGAAGACTGAAGTCTGCTTCATCTGGAACCAAGTACGAAGAGGGGTGTTTGCTGTGAGTAACAGAAAGTGCCGTCGTATATGCAGTTGAATAGGTCAAAAGAACACAAGAGCAGAGAGTGCAAGACGTGTTTTTATATGAGGCAGGTGGTTGGGTGCGAAGAGGTGCATGTCACTGTAATGAGGACATTAATCTTGTTTTACTCATATATGGATCGGAGCTGCATCATATTTTCATGCCGTTACTGATATGGTTTGACCAATAGCGCCCATCAACTGTTCTTGACATCCTATTCGAAAGCATGTCAAATGTCTGTGGATCTGTATGAAATAACATTTCCTTGATTCAGTTATGATGGGATCAGCGATGCAGTTGTCAAGTTCACAGCCATGAGACATCGGAAAAATCTCGTACGGGTGAACGGAAAGAAGATATTTGAGTTCCTTGATGCAAGAATACAACGCCCACGTTTAATACGGACTTCTCAACGTTTTTCAGCCCAATGAGAAAGAAAAGAGTATTTTCCAAGAGCATTTGTGACGAGGCGAAACCATCGCAGAAGAAACCGAACACGCCCAATCGGAAAGGACGTGCCTGAAGATCGAGTTCAGTGTCGAAAAAAGGGGTCTGGGGCATTCGGAGGTTACGAATGGCGGATCGTCAAACAAAAATGTGGAGATGAACAACTGAACCCAAAATTGTTTATTTATAATACAATTAAGATGTGTTTCCTCTGTCAAGTTATGCTCGAATCGGAAAGCTCTTTGTTGAATGGCGAATGAAGACAATCTTTGGTACAACTCTGCCCTAGTGAGAGTCCGGTTTGCCGCGCATGATGCCTGGTGATGGTGATTCAAGGAGAATCACACTAACCATTAGATTGTGCCGTTCAGAAAGATACACGTTCCTGCGGCGTGTAATAGAAGGCGGTGAGAGGAAGAGAGTGTTGTAAATGAGGCTGTTCATGTTTCTTTCGTCTCTAAATCCTCATGGGTTTCGGATGAGTATTCTTTTTTTTATTGTTGAAGTGGACTGTCGCAGTTGTACCTTCGCAGTTGTAGGGGTAGAGCTTCGCTGACGTCATCATTTTAATGGTACCACAGCAGTCAGCCGACTGCTAAGTTTATATATTGGACACTCTTTACTATTGTCGTCAATCTACATTGTTGACCACTGAGGTGAGACCTGTTCTGCTAGTTCTCCTTTGCATATATCTAATGACGACATCTTAGACTTACTGTGTAAAAGGTAGTAGTTGTTAATCTACTTTTTTTTTGAATCAACAATTTATAACGCGGGGTTCGCTGGCAATCCGCGGAGTTAATCTACATTGTTGACCACTGAGACTTACCGTGTAAAATTTATCAATTACCTAGTTCATCAGGCGGTTAGTAAGCACGTAGTTGTGCCATGTAGTACAACTTAGAAACCTCAGTTCAGCACTTACAGGAACTGAGGATTTATTCTGACAGTTTCCATCAATCTCTGTCTGCTACAAAAGAGAGAGAGGGCAACTTCCAAGGAATAGCAAGTATTTGTCCCGGATGATACTGAAGTCCCATTGCCTGTTATGGCATCAACTCCAAATGGAGTTGAGCTAGTTGATCAGTCTCTCTGACAGCCGCTCGTGGCAATCCATCGCCAGGTAGCTTACGACGACGATTTGTTTGGTGATAGTTACCACAAAAGTTATAAATGCAAGGAGAAGCTGCCTACAATACCCGATTTGCGATTTGAGTACAGCTATTTGCGGGGTGTTAGGCAATACGTCCACGTTGAACGGATGTACTCCGTGTCAACTCAGCAGCACCGCCGCATGAGCACAGAGGAGATTCTCAATGATCATGGGAAGGTTGGATTGTCAGACGTGACATCGCAAGGCGGTTCCCAGCGCACATCTGTCCAGGGTACGAGTCAAAGTCCAAAGGAGGTTATACATGTACAATGGAAAAAGGCTATTTGGGCAACAACGCGGGACCAGGTCATAAGTCCATTTCTTCAAGGCGCTTTCTGGTGTGTGGTGGCATGACGAAATATGCCTTCTTCCGGAGTGCTGACCAATTGACAGGGCAATCCTTGTTTATATCTGCAGCCCGTTTGCGGCGAAATTAGGACATCTCGTGTATGCCAAACCACCTCCAAAAGAGGGTAATGCTGTCGGTTGGCTTCGAAAATGGGTGAAGAGTCTGGGTTTGACCTTGAGACGGGCAGAGGAATCAAAGAGATAGAGGACTAGGATGTTCAGAGGTGTTGTGCTAATTGCTTGTGCCACTGGCACCCGAATAACATCCTGTTGAATATATTGGAAAACAGATGACCAATGAACGAGCTCTATTCTCCTACAATAAAAGCTGTAAGACTATTGTAATCTGATGAAAATGATAGATCACAGTCCATCATTTGTAGAAAGTTCAATGCACTTTGACCTCCAACCATTCATTCACCCACATGTACCGCGAAAACAACAGATAGAACCAACGAAACCAGACGAGCTGACTCTCATGCATTTGCATCGCGTGCAATGTGCGTAGGTATTCTGAAATACCAGAAACAAATACCGGAACACTTCCAGTGTTTATTCGAGGATCATGTTTTGTCAAGGGCAATGCAGTGTTTTGAGCAATCTCCTTCCCGGTCAAATTTATCAGGTGATTTAGTGTGCGAGCTGATAGCAAGTCCAATTTGGTCAGGAATGACGAGATAACTGACGTGTATTTTGCGAACACGGGAATGGTCACTAGGGTGTAAAGACGAGGCGTTGGATGTCCTTTGGCATGTAGTGTTTGTATGAGGTACGTGACACCATGCGGAAGAGACTTATGATTCGGGTGAGAGGATATACCCTCATAGTCAAATGTTAGAATCTGTTTTGAGAGATAGAATTGCGTGGAAATGTCAAAGAGTGGTTTAGAACGAGGACCTACTGTATCGATATCACTATCGACAACATAGCTATATATGGTTTTATTGATGATTTCCGGGTCCCAAGCAACAGTAATGTTATCCTGTAAGTCCCTGTCTAAACATAAATCTCTGGTTCAATATGAGAGGCTAAACCTACGGATGATCGACAATCCAACGACGCTCAGCTGGTACACCAAGCACCTCGTAGCTTGCATGAAATTCCATTTCTCTTGTCATTCCAAGACCATCAGCATTACCGATTGACAAACACAGAGAAAAAATCTCAATGTTGTCTTTAGTATTTAATCCGAGAAGAGTAGGCGCAAAAAACATGCACTCGTCGTCTGGGTGTGCAGTGAGAACGAGAAGCCGAGAATGTCCATCACTTTTTACAAGATTTTCAGTGTCAAATGGCTGGTAGATAAAAGCTGTGAGGAGGGAGAGGATGAGAATGGTGACTGTGGACCTTGACATAAGAGTTGCGTGTCCCCCTGTCACCAAATATATGACAGCTTTGATCGACTGCAACCTAAGTGACAAACAAGAAGTGAAGCAGGGGGCCGAAAGAACGAGATTTTATTTGCTAGAATAGATTGCAATGTTGCAGAACGGTTCTTGATTCCTTGTGCTTCAATGCCTTCAATGCTATTTGATAGCCCTGACCTTGGTGTCAGACCAATTTTTACGGTGATACCTTGGAATTATTATTGGTCCCAAATTGATTTGTCACATCAATCTAAGTCACGTCAACCTTGCCTTTTAGCATCATGCATTTCTCTGGTTCTGGCACACAAGGCTCGCCTATTGCAATAGATGACAGTTCTGAGGACGAGAATTTTACATACAGCTATCGAACTTATTCCTTTACACCACCCAATGATCTCCTATTATCTCCTCGTCCAGGAACTTTTCTCTCGACCATATCTCGACCACGTCTTACCATGCCTATGCAGAACATCCAGCAAGTGAAACAAGGTGCGATTATACTGAAAAAATACCCTAACACTTGACTTACTGTTGATTATAATCCAGAATTGGGTTCTCGAAAGTTTCGTAAACGCAAGAGGGCTGCTACTCCTACTCAAAGCCTTCTCACTGTTTCACCTACTCGTACTCAACGAAACCCTGGGAATTCTGTGCTGCTCCAACCAAAACATATCTCAATGGTTGATGACACGCCTCAGAAAGAGGTTAGAAAACAGAAAAGGCTTCGTGCGCGACTTGAACATGAGAGAGCGGCTAATCAAGACAATATTCAAGTACAACAGACACCTCTTCAAAGTGGAGATGCGCCGCCATCCAAACGATCCAAAAACAACAGGGGTACAGCCCAAAAATCCCAAACAGATCATGTGTCTATTTCTGGCCCTCTATTGACTTCATCGGAAGCAAAAAATACCTTTCCTTCAACCTCCACTTTGGATGCCCCCCAATATCAGCCTCAACCTTGTCATACTCATGTAATACACCCTCCAGTGCCTCAGTATTCTAGACACCATGTTCCCTCCTTAACTCCGCTACCCTCCGTCCCCCCATATTCCCTGAAGAATCCATCGCTTACGTTGACTAACATGCAGATTCCGGCCCAGCATGGTTTAAATTTTGATCCTTTTCTTCCGCGGTTGTATGTGTTGTCGGGAGTTTTCCCTACACCCATACCAATGGCTCCCATGTGTATTACCCCCATGTCTTTATCAGTTCCCTCTACAGATCAACCAGCAGTACATCCGAATCCAGGATCGCGCAAGACATCATCAGAACCGGAATCGAAGGTTCTGAAGATTAACCAAAAACCTCAATCCTCCCAGCTACCTCCGAATCAGCCTGTTCTCGAAAAACCCTTCACTATCCGAGTACCCTCCCGAGGCACAGAGGCTTGGGCTCAGTCAATGTTGTATCTTCCTATCGGAAAGCCAGATCTATACTTCAAACATGGCATTTTCCCTATCATTCCTTCCATCATGCCTTCGTCGGATTTCTCCAAGTCAGCATCAAGCTCCACTATGTGTCAGAATTTTTTTAAGCCTGATATCCTTTCCACACTGGTACTTGAAAATGTGCCGCAAGCGTCATGCAATGTTTCATGGGTGAAGGAGTGGTGCTTAAGTGCATCAGATATTCAGCCAAGACACATTCTTGTGGCACCAAGGAGAGCTCTTATTGAGTTCCAGAATCCTGATGATGCTGTCAAAGCTTGGGCCAGTCGTAGATCTGAGGTTAGCAAGCGTGCTTTCAGTCAAGGTGGAGACCTGTTGGCATTTTGGTACAGGCCGGATTTGGAACAGGAAAAAAATTTACTAGAGTTTTGGCGTCACTCAAAGAAGTGGTTATCAGAGGTTATCGGCATGGCGGTCGTAAAGGATAGGGATTTTGTGCTTAGAGCGATGGAAGAGGCGCTCGAAGCTGTTTCCGCCAAGCTCAAGTCTCAAGAGAGAGGAGATGCGGATAAGAACGAGGATATCATTATATTTAACGGAGTGGATGTCAACGATGTCAAACAGAATTGGTCGTTTCCCGAAGCGAAGGTTGAATTCAGGAGTTTGGCAGGGCGTCTGGCTTTTTGGGAGAGATATGACATGGCTCAAAAAGATGAGATGACCGAAGGCCAATTGCTCATATGGGAACAGCAAGAAATAGCGAGAGTTGATAGGCTCAGATCAATTGCGTATGCGAGGCAGAAGGGAGGAAATGTGCTCCGAACGCGAAAGAGAATATTAGAAGAGAAAGTCGAAGGGGAACTAGAGGTAAATAACCGGAGGAGAACCCGAAGATCAAAACGAGCACGCAAGGTAGCTAGCGAAGACATAATCAAACAACCCCCTGCTCCTGCAGTGGTCGCATCTGCACCTACCATTCAAACTCGTTTGGATCCTTGTATGCAAACATCTACCTTGTCTACTCGACGGGATACCCTGGAGATAAAGTCAGCTGTCCCTGTAATCTCTCGTGACGGTGCCGGACCTATCGTCGGTATAAGTCTTCCATCGTCTCCACCAGCAAAGTTCGAGGAGTTGTCACGGAATACTCACATCACAAGTTCAACGTCTTCAAGGGTCCGTGGTGGACCCATCAGAGTGCAGAGCGAACCTTCTGCATCTATGACTTCATCAATGGCCAAAGAGCTCTGTGATGTAGGTTTATCTCGGATTATGCCTTCTCCTGCGCCATCCGCAAATATTGCCTCTCTACCTATACCACTACTTTCCTCAACAGCTCTCCCCACTCGCAAAGATGGCAAGCAATGGTTCCAGGAGGATTTTATTACCGAGTCGATCCCCGTTCCTGCCTCTCAAGTATCCCCTGCTCCTCGTTTTTCTTCGATTCTGACTGCCGTTAAACGTGAGCAGGAGGAAGACATGGTTAAGACGGGTGCCTCGGAGTCTTCGAGTGGTAGTGACGTCACGGAGACTTTGTCATTTGCCACAATGGCAGAGAAAGATTTACGCATCGGACGGGCTTCTGAATCAACTCATATTATGGAGAAATTACGAGCTGTTCAGGAGTCCACACCGTGCGACAAAAGATCTCAGAGCCACTCTTCCTCAATCTTGGCTGCCCTCAATGCCTCTTTCGAAGAACCTACCTCGGCTATTCACACCAACCCAAAACCTCACACCGAGCCGAATCTGACACTTCTTCAGTCTTCTGAGCCTGTCATACCTGAAGTGAATCCCTTTCAAAAATTGAATGATAAGAATGACTTGTCAGATAAAATGGAGATCTCACCTGTTTCTGAGAAAATGGCAAATATCACATTGTCGACCTCAGGAATGGAAGCTGTCATGCTACCTGGAATCGCAACAAAGCAAGAATCACAGCTACAACAAGCTCCAGCCAGGACAGCGCCAGTAATATCCTTGCTACCATTGAAAAGTCCAACTCAAGCGCAAACAACTAGCATGTCGTCCGATGTCTTAGCTGAACTCACAAAGATGCTAACCAAGTCAAAGGAGGAGAGACAAGCATTTCTTGACAGGGAATTTGATACAACGAAGAACCTGATTGATAAGCTCGTAGTGACGACGTGCAAAGAGCAGAGAAAAAGGATCACTAGCCTATGGAAAGAGAAGATTCGGTACGCTTCGTTCTTAATCAGATTGGCTTTGTTTGGTTGCTGAAGTTTTTTTCATTCTTTCTCTGTTGATAACTGTCTTACATCTTGGCCCAATTCTGCGAATGCCTGCCAGAGTGATCGATGAGATCACCAAGAGTATTAGGAACGACGGGAAAGTATGGTATTCGCACGAAACTAGCACTTGGATCCAGTTGCGATGGCCTGACACTCCGAAGGGCGCAGGGATCGTGGTGGTCAGCGATGAAAAGGAGCAATTAATTTAATCAAACGATGCGAGACGATTTGATCAACTCACAGCAACATATGTTCAACTACTGTAATTGAGCAATTTTTATCTATAAAGTCAATATATGTTATTTGTCCGTCAGTCTTTCTTCCAAAGCATCACATATGTCTGCCAAAGACCAGTGGACACATTGTAGTGAACCATCCTAATTGTGACTGCCTTGCCTTGTCTAGCCTTGTGTTCAGAATTTAGACCACAAGGGTGAATATATGCTTCAACCTTGAGCCTATGTGTTACAACCTCAAAGTCTACTCAGGTTACAATCAGAATGGAGAGCCTCTTCTTGAGGTAGACTTATATGAATAGAGGGAAAAGCAATTGGTTTGAGTATGTAGAAATACATCTTGTACATACTCTTTATATATCTCTGATCAGTAGCTTTTACTAGAGTTATATCAAAGAGGTAGTATCAAAGAGATAGAAGTAAGGACTCAAGAAGGAATTCTAGTCCACATGAGATTTGTAGAGACAATAGAAGAGAATTGTAAGGGCAACTGGAGTGGAGTGACTCCAGGAGAATCCTCAGTTAAATTACAGTCCAAAAATTCAAGTTACACTCACCTCCAGGAGAATCCTCAGAGATTAGGATGAGGCTCCTGGGGGGGTATGCTATACTATATATATATCCTGGCACTGGTGCATCCCTGTTCCTACAGTCCTGTTATAAGAACCCCAAGCAGGAAAAAGTCTCCCATGCATTTAAACACCTGATGCAAAACCTTAAGGTATACAATGGAGTAGGAGTATAAATAGAGTAGGACTTAGTAAGCCAAATCACGTGACAAGGTCAGGTGATCACAGAACATTCTGGAAAAGGACATGTGACCATGGGACTCTAGGGTACAGCCACTGTAGTAGTAGTATAAGTAGGGGTGCAATTTGATAGAAGAACTCCATTGAGTTCTTCCTGAACATCCATCTGGGGTGATCACTAAGAGCACTCACTGCTTATTGATAACAAGTCCTGGTTGCCAGGGTCCAGAGTTTCAGGGGCTGTAAGGGGATGGTACAATCCCTAGCTACTCTAATATTAGTAAGGAGAGCAGACTTAAGTTAGAACAATAAATAGCCCAGGAGTTCCAATCAATGTTGGGGTAAGGTATTCTACTGTATATCCACTAGTATATATATCTACACTAGGTGGTCTGTGTATGTTGCCAAGCAATCACATGACTTGTACATTAATAACTATATTATCTTATAAGGCTACCTAGTACTGATAGGAAGACAAGAACTAGAGGGAAGAGTTATAGAGAAGGTGGCTAGACAGATCACAGAGCAAATTAGGTAATACTCACCTATACTGTGTATGCTAAGCCCTCCTAGATATGACCATCAAAGCATTCTCTTATAGGGGTGGGCTAAGAGTAATTAAATATTACATAGTAATATTGAATGTGTTGCAGGGTTGCTCTAGGAGGTTAGTCTGGCATTAGGGGCAGTGTTGGTAAGGTCCCTTTACACAAACTCTACTGTTGCTAGCCAGTCAGGCCATTGCTCTTGCTTGTGATTGATGAACATCCTCAGATATTGTTCTAAGTTCTGATTCATTCATTCTGTCTGTCTATTTGTTTGTGGATGGTAGGCCATTAACAATTTTGTGTTGATCCCCAACATATTATTCAGCTCCTTTATCATCCCCACCACAAACTGCACTTTTTTGTTACAAACTTCATTTGGACCATAACTCCAGAAATACTTAACCAATTTCAACAATCTAAATGGCTACTGAAAGCCCTTAAAAAGACCTTTTGAATGATACCAAAAACATCTTAAGGCAATCAGTATTCACTGAGTCATTAGCAGATCAGTTGGTGATCACTAAGTCACCAGACACTAAATCACTAATATCTCAGGAACTGCTTGACATAATTGTTTACTTCAATGACCATTATAAAGCTCTCTTCAATGCACTTCTTTTGGCTATAAATAGACCTAGAGGCAATAAGATTCCATGGAGATACAAGATCCTCAATGTTTGTACATAATATTGATCTTTACCTATAGATTATCATCTGTTCTTGAATAGAACAAAGGACTGCCCTAAGGCAGTTAGGTTATCTCTATTTCAAGAACAATAGCACTCCTATATATAGAACAATAGGTAGTGATCATGTGGTAGGCTTGTTATGAGTCACCTTGACTATGACAAGAAGCTATATATAAGGGGACCCTACTGTTGTGAGAACCTCGAGTAGGAAAAAGGTTCCCCACGCATTTCAAACACCCAAGTATACAACGGAGTAAAAGGCAGGATAGGGACTGAGTAAGCCAAAGTCATGTGACAAGGTCAGGTGACC
>Ga0153940_1001365_pt1 | contig 11003 bp, 8 predicted proteins | sample TSNJ024MetaG_FD_104736 | JGI IMG/M metagenome (GOLD analysis project Ga0153940, IMG submission 104736) | Attine ant fungus gardens microbial communities from New Jersey, USA - TSNJ024 MetaG | ecosystem: Host-associated > Fungi > Mycelium > Unclassified | place: USA: New Jersey, Brendan T. Byrne...
GTACAGCGTGCCGGTGGTTCCTGTCGGGAAGACGCTGGATATCGTCTTAGCGCTGGTCACCTGAGTGCCGGCGCCGTTTGTGCCGGTATACCAGCCTAAGAAATCATAGCCGGTACGTGTAGGCGACGTCAGGGTGCCGAAGGTTGTCGTGCCGGAAAAAGAGGTGTAGGTTTTGGAAGACACCGCCGTACCCCCGTCTGACTCAAAGTCAACGGTGATATCCCGCAGGGTTTTAAAGGATGTTGTAGCTGTGGTGCTCGCTCCGGCGTTTGTGATGCCGGTGGAGGTGTTTGTCACCGTTATCCTCACATAATACGTCGTGTCCGGCAACAATCCGCTGGGCGCCGCCGACCAGGACGTACCCGACGTCGCGTTCACCACTGTGACATTGCCGCTGGCAAAGGTAGGGCTTGTGCTGTATATGACCGTTACGTTATAGCCCTGATTGCCGGCGTAGGAAACAACGCCCGTTATAGAACCGGCGCTCGCGGATGTACCGCTGGCGCTTATGGAAGGCGTCGCCGGGCTGGTAATGAAGGATGTATCGGTTGAATATACATTTGTTACACAGTTCCTGACATAATACCGCGTGTTAGGCGTCAAGCCTGTTAATGAACCCGACGCGCTGGTTGTTGTATTAGAACTCCATGCTTTTGCGGTAGTCGGCGAGGCGGCTGTGCCGTAATAAAAGCTGCCGCTTGATAAGGTACTGCCGTTTAAATTGAACGCGCCTGTCACGGCGGCCGTCGTGCTGGTTATGCTTGAAACAACCGGCGCGCTGACGGTTGGCGGTTGCGGGGTGGTGAAAGTCACTGTGTAGGACAGATTGAAAATAGTATCTCTAAGTATTATCCTGACATTGTATGTGGTTCCGGGTGTAAGCCCCGTGAAGGTATAATCCACACTGGCACCACCTATACTATGCACCCCCACATTTTGCCTATAGGTCGCTGTTGCCGGATAAGTTGTGTCAGTGGATTTTTTGATATAAAAGTCTGCGTAAGAAAGATAGTCGGATACGTCTGCGCCTGTATCGTAATCCATATTATGATATATTGTGGCATAGCCGCCAACTCTTGCTGAGGTAGAGGATAGATTCGATACTGATGGACCCTGAAAACTCACCCACATCGGCTGAATCCCCGGCGGGGTACGCATACCTGCGTCCATATCTGTGACAACGGTGTCGGCTTCTATGGTAATCGGCGCGGTGTAGGCGTATGTATAAGGACTTTCCTCGTCATCCGGGTTCTCCTGCGCCGCTACGAACCGGTTATCGCCCTCGGTTCCGTCCAGATAGTAAAACGGCAGCAGATACTCAACCCCTTCCATCGTTGTGGCGGCAACGCCTGTCACATATGTGCCGGGTTCAAAATCGGCAAACTCATACCTGCCTTCTGCATCTGTCATGATCGTCCGGACGGCGTTTGAAGTGTCGCCCGCCTTGTACAAGCTGACTGCGTAGCCTGCCAACGGCCGCTCCTTCGCCTGACGAATCGCGTCACCTGCATAAATGCCATTGTCAATGTCCTCAAACATGTCCAGCCACAGCATGCCGCTGATGCTGTTTGCGTAAGCTTCTGGCTCTGTATCCTCTTCAGCTTCCGGCTCTGCGTCCTCTTCAGCTTCCGGCTTCTCTCCACCGGCTTGCTCATCAACATCCTCTCCTCCCGCCTCTGTCAGTTCCCCTGTTCCCTGCGCCGTCTCGTCTCCCGAAGCAAAGGCCGGTTCGATCGGAACAGTGCCAAAGATAAGAACGGCAGCCAGCAGCAGGCACAATAGCGGTCTTATTTTCCTAAATTCTTTTTTTCCTTTCATCTTCTTTCTCTACCTCCGTCTGTCTGATCTCTGTTTCATCCCTCTGATCCCTTTCTGACCCTTTCGTGCTGTCACGCTTCTATCCATCCTGTTACCTGCATAGGCAGGACCGATGCCGGATTGATGGGATTGATATTTTTTAGCGGGACCGTGCGCTGACAACCCACCCTGTTTCCTCCGTCTGTATCTAAAAGATGTCCGGACTGATCGGATTCAAACAGATCCCGGACTGTGTATTTGGAAAGCAGTACCTCCAGCTCTTCATTCATCCGGCTGCAGATCAGAAACATCGGTGTTTCTTTTTTACAAGATGCCTCATCAAGATTGGCACTAAGATCAACGCCTTCCATCATCCGGATGACCTCTAAAAACGTAATCTCATCAATGCTTTTCTCCAAAGAAAAACCACCGCCGGCTTTTCCTCTCCCCTGATGTGCCCGGACTATGCCGTTCTGACTCATTACGCGTAAGATCTTCAAAGTCATTCCTTGAGAGTACGCTTCTTTTTCAGCGATCTCTTTGGAGGTGACCACCCGGTTCTTCCTCCTGTTGTCAATCCTGTATAGGATCCTAAATGCATAAAAAGTACTCTGTTTTATCTTCATTCCCCATCCCTCCCTTATTTTTTGATGCGGCTATCCCGTAGCTTTTCCGGGATAAAACATGTTATAATGAGGCATATTATGATATAAGCTATATTTCGCCCTGCCTTCGTCAAATTTCAGAAATGATGACCAGTCACCTGTTTCCATTGACAACACAAGGGTTTTTTCCTTTCTGACTAGAAATCCGACGGCTTATCCTTACCTGTCCTCAAAAAACCGAACTAAGGATAGCAATTGATAGGCGCAAAAAATCCCGGAAACACAAAAAAATCAGCTTTCCAAAAAGGAAACCCTCCATTTTTTCTGTTTCCGGATATGGCAAACAGCGTGAAACCATTTTTTCACGCGGCTTGATCACCTTGTGGTCGCTATCCTTTATGCCGAGCGGGCAAACAACCCATTCAGGGTATTCATGACCGAACGTTTATGCTCCATCTGGCTGTGCCCATACCGGTCCAGTGTCATTTTCGCTGATGCATGGCCCAGAATCTCACTCAATGTCTTGATGTCAAAGCACAGCTCCATACACCGGGTGGCGAACGTATGTCTTAGTGCATGGAAGTTGATGTCCGCAAGTCCCGCTTTCTTTAACAAAGCTTTAAACCGGTACTGCAGGATGCGCGGCTCCAGCGGATGCCCCTGGCAGGTAAACACGTATTCCCCGGTGGATGTTTTTTGGTGCTCACTGAACAGCTCCAGGATACAGGACGGCAGCGGGATGGTGCGTCTGGATCGGTCGCTCTTTGTACTTCCCGTGATCAATACGGTCCTGGTCTTGGCCGCCGGGTCATGGCACTGGACCCGCCGGATGGTCCTGGAGACATGTAGCATCCCGTTCTTTAGATCCACGTCCTCCCAGGTCAGTCCACAGATCTCCCCCACACGCAGACCGGTGTAACTGGCAAGGAGTATGGCAAACCCGTTCTTATCCTCCTTTGCCACCCGCTCCAATGCTTTCTGTTCCTTTAGCGTGAGCAGCCGTGCCTCCTGCTTCTCCATTTTGGGCAGACGGATGCCCTCACAAGGATTTATCGATATATAATCGTATTCTTTTGCCTTTTTCATCGCCGTATGCAGGACGCTGTAGATATTGCGCACCGTCCCCGGAGAAAGACCCTGCTCCGGCAGGCTGCTGATAAAACGCTGGACGTCCTCCTTTCCGACTTCACACAGCTTCCTGTTCCCGCAAAATGGCAGCAGCCATTTCTCCATTATGGCGGCGTAATTACTGAAGGTGGAAGCCTTCACCTGGGGCTTTGCGATACGGTAAAGCCAGTACCTGAGAAAGTCACAGACCGTTCCCGTCCCGCATTTCTTCACCGTATCCCGCACATACCGGTGTCTTGCTTTGGCCTGGTCAAGCTTCTCTTTGCAGTCGCTGTATTTTCTGGCATACACATAACCGTAGACCAGCCTCCTATCAGACCGGCGTCCTTTGATATACCGCCCTTCCCACCGTCCGTCCTCTCTCTTATATATGTTTTCACCGCGTTTTGCCATCTGAAAATCCCTTCCTTTCTCGATGCTGTATTGTCCGTTAATTGACGGCGCAATTGACGGCGCAAAAAATGACAGCATCCTTTTATTTTAGTTTTTTGGTTTTTGGGCATTCCCCTGTCTCCTGCTGTTTTGATTGTTTGTTCCTGTCATGAAACGGTTAAAAAGACCAGAAACGGCAACCAAATGGTAACTAATGGTATATTTACGACAAAATGATAAATATCACGATTGACAATAAGACATTATTCTGATATCATTATTCCAACATACATTGGTCGACAAGATTCTACAATCATTTTTTTCGTCATTTCTGAAAGATGGCGATATTTTTTTGTAAAAATATAAAAAGGATTCTAAACAAATAAAAAAATGTATTACTCAGCATGATGGATATGCTTTGTAATACATTTTTGTTGTTAGGCGGGGTACGAGAGTTGGTTAGTCATCGGATAAACGCCGCCGAATATAAAGATGTTACTGTTAACAGCCAGTATCCCGCGAGGTAGGTTAATCTAATATTTCCGAAACTTTGACCGGTCGTCCAAGCTCAATAGAGCGATATGCCGCCAGCCCTATCGCCAATGCCTGCCTTGAGTCTTCACCATTCGGTCCAAGCTGTTTTCCGGTTCTGACTGACTTGGCAAATGTTTTGATCTGCCCATGGAAGGCCGGGACAAACCGCATAGGAGTTTCTAAGTGTGTAGGAGTTTTCGCACCATTTGCCGTGGCAATCGTAACACCACACAAGGGTAATTGTCCCCAGAACACAGTGCCGACTGAGCCAAGAAGCTCAAAACGTATATCTTCGCCAAAACAGGAGTTTCTGCTGGAGTCAATCTGACCGATCCCGCCATTTTTAAAGCGAACCTGAACGGTTGCATTATCCAGATCCCCAACTTCTCCGATTCCGCTGTCTACAACGATACCCGGCTGTGCAAAAACTTCCACGATTTCATCATTAAAGATAAATCTGCCGGCATCAAATTCATGAATATTGTTATCAATAATGATTCCTCCGCTTTTTTTCGGGTCGCAGAAACCTGGCGGCGGCGGGCTTTGATCTCTGTGGCACGCCTTATAGATCAAAGGAGTGCCGATTTCACCGCGGTCAATACTCTCCTTTGCGCTTACCACATCCGGATCAAAGCGCCTCATGAATCCAATTTGCAAAATCAGGTTTAAATCCTCGGCGAGTCGTGTAAGTTCTCTGCTCTCCTCAAGATCAAGCGTTAAAGGTTTTTCACAAAGGCAGTGTTTCCCTTTATTCAGAACTTTTTTCACAATTTCATAATGGGTAAATGTGGGTGTTGCCACAAATATCGCTTCCACTTCCGAATCCTCAAGAATCTCATCAATACTTGGATATGCCTTACCAACCCCAAGCTGCTTTGCCAGATCAACGGCAACACCCGGTGCATTATCAGCAATGGCAACAAAATCAATAGTGTCCTCTGCCTTTGCCAATTCAGCAAAAACCCCTGCATGCACAGCGCCCATTCTTCCTCCGCCGATCAATCCTAATTGTAGTCTTTTCACAATAAACACCTGCTTTCATTATTTGATTGATTTTTCCTTAAAACTTATTGATATAAACCCAATTCCTTGTGCATCATGAGAATTGCTTTCAGATTATTTTCTGATTCTTCCAGCGTAACATGAGGTTTTTCACCAGTTAAGATACAGCGGCCGAATTGTTCCACTTCAAGTGCATATGTACTCTTTGTCTCAAGAGTCACAATGCGCTTTCCGGCTCCCGTTACAACTTCAATTTCCAGCGTTCCCCATGCATTCGGCGTTCTGTTAAACTGAATATAGCCTTTTTCGCCCAGCACGCTGAAACCTCTGCGAAACGCAGTATTAACAGCACATTGGGATATGCCGGTCAGGCCGTCTCCCATATCATACAAAGCATAGCATGAGGCATCAACACCCGATTCTGTAATTTCGCCAAATGCTTTGACTTCTATTGGTTCTTTTCCTGATAAATGCCTTATGGCAATTGTATTATAGCAGCCAACATCAAAGATCGAGCCACCCCTTAATTCACTGTTTAATACGATGCTGTCCGGATTATCAAGGGGAAAATGAAAGTGGGAATTTATCAATTTCACCTTGCCGATTTCGCCGCTTGCAATGATTCCTTTTATTGCCGGCAGCAGAGGGCTGTGAAGCAGCGCAAGCCCTTCCATTAAAAGTACGTTATTTTCCTCGCAGGCCTTTTTCATTTCTTCCAATTCGCTTAAGCTGCATGCAATTGGTTTTTCGCACAGAATATGCTTCTTTGCTTTTGCAGCCTTCACAGCCCATTCCTTATGAAACGCATTGGGAAGAGGAAGATAGACTGCATCTACATCGGGATCTGCGAGTAATTCCTCATATTTCAAGTATGTTTTTTTAGGTTTGAATTTCTCAACAACACGTTCAAATCGCGCGCCGCCTCTGCTTGCCACTGCCTGAAGAACCCCATTTTCAACATCAGCCGCAAGTGCGGGTAAAAATCTGTTTTCCGCTATATCGGCACAGCCCAGAACACCCCATCTAACTTTGTCCATACTAACATCCTCCTATTTTCCAAAATTTAAGTAATCAATTTCTTCCCTGGTCAATATTAAGTTGACCGCATCTACATTTGCCAAAACTTCAGCCCGGTTGGCGCTTCCAACAAGTGCAAATGTCTTAAGTTTATAATACGCCGCGTAATTAATGACATATGCCATTGCGATAGCTGCAGTCGTTACCCCCTTTTCTTTTGCAAGTTCCTCTGCCCGGTCAAGACGCTTAAAATTCGTTTCACAGCAATATGCTTTTACACATGGTTCCGGAAGTACCCCATTTTCATATTGCTCCATATAATTACCCCGGTTAAACCGGCCTGAGAAAAGACCCATACATAAGCTTGAATATGCCAGAAGGGGCATATCATTTTTGATATACCAGTCTCTGACCGGTTTCATGCTGTCCCCTGTCAATGAAATGCAGCCGCCTCCGTGAGGATCGCACATCTGCTCGCCAAGGGAAAAGTGCTGGCTGGAGACCCGAAACGGACGCAAACCGTGTGCATTTGCATATTCATTTGCTTCTCTGATCCTCTTGTCGGACCAGTTGGATGCACCATACGTCTTAATTCTGCCGGCTTCGTAATGGGAATGCAGCATTTCAACGATCGGACCCACTTCTTTCGTTTCGTCGTCACGGTGCATCATATAAATGTCAATATAATCGGTGTCCAGAAGACAAAGGCTATCCATAATATCCGCAGTCACATCATAAGGAGTCACTCTTTTACGGATGTCATTATGATGCCCGCCTTTTGAAATAAGCACAAGCTTGTCTCGATTCTTTCTTGCCCGCATCCAGTTTCCAATTGCCTCTTCACATGCACCGTCCGCATATTCGCGCCCTGAGTCAATGGTGTTGACCCCCAACTCTACGGCTGCGTCCAGAACCTCAAACAACGGCTCTTCTTTCATCCAATTCTCATACTGTGCAGTACCTGAGATCATTCTTGAAACAGGTAACGAAACACCGTCAATCTTCTCGTATATCATAATTATCCTCCCTTATCCATAATATTTTAAAAGCATCGCATCACTTTTTGCTTTACCGATCCGGATTGCCTCCTCTGTATCCATCTCCCAGTATTCAGGGCGGAACAGCTCCAGAGAGAACACACCATCGTAGCCTTTTTGAACCAAAACATTCATAATGCTGTCAATATCGATCACACCATCTCCGGGCCACAAACGGTCACCGTCATTTGCCTGGCCGGTTGGATAATTCTCTGCATCATCTATATGTATCATAGAAATCTTTGCAGTATCAATTGCTTTAAGGTCTTCGATTTTAGAACCCATTGCCCAAAAATGGAAGAAATCAATGATAACGCCAACATCATCACAATTCATTTCGTTTATAATACCCATAGCCTGTGACAGTGTATTCACAGAACATTCCGGTGAGCCGCAGAATTCAAAGGCAAACTTCATATTATACGGTCTTGCGATTGCCAATAGGTCTTCCATTACGGCGATGTTGTCTGCTTTGATCTGTTCTACTGTCAAATGCGCAGGCGGACCGCCGGGATCCATAGTAACCATCTTGCAGTTCAGTGCATCGGAAATCCCGCAGACAAGTTTCAAGTCCTCCACCGTTTCTGAATACGCTTCCGGCGAACGGTAGCTAAACTCTTCTAACCCGTTAAACGCAAAGGGCTTTATCTTACTTTGTTCAAAAAATGCCGCAAGATCATCCACCGTATGGCTCATTAAGTACTCTTTTAGCTTATCAATTCTTATTTCAATAAAATCATATCCATACTTTTCGCACAGTCTTAAGTCCTTTTCCAGCGTAGAATGACGCATGGTTGTCGCCTGATTATAACAAAGCTTCATAGCTAAATCCTCCTGATTCATAAAATTCAAAAACGCCCGGCGTTTACATAAATTATCTGCGGTTTGCCTTCCGCATATCAAATACAACAGCTCCAACGATGATAACACCTTTTACAATTTGCTGTATATATGGAGAAATGCCAAGAACCAGTAAACCATTGTTGATAACACCCAGAATTAAGATACCGGCTAATATCCCGCCTACTTTACCCACACCACCGTTATGGCTGCATCCGCCAACGGTCGCAGCCGCAATACCGTCAAGCTCATATCCGGTACCAAGAGATGCAATCCCCGATCCGGAACGTGCAGTGATCAGTATACCGGCAACTGCTGCCAGCATGGAAGACCACACATAAATCATAACAAGATTTTTTTCTATTTTGATCCCGGCAACTTTTGCAGCAACATCATTTCCTCCAATTGCATAGATGTTCTTTCCAAAACGTGTTTTATTCAGGATTACCCACGCAAGTGCCAAAAAGAATACCAGTACCAAAACAATATTCGGGACGAACCCAATCTTGCCCTGACCAAGAATCTTAAAATCAGGACGAAGTTCCGGTATCGGATAGGCATTGGTATAAAGCAGGGCCGCTCCTCTTGCCGCTGTCATCGTACCAAGGGTAGCAATAAATGGCGGAATCTTCGTATATGCAATCAGTAATCCGTTAATCAGTCCAAACAGCATACCTGCCATTAACCCAAGGAGTATCCCGATGACCACCGGAATATGCGGCAGATCGGGAAACATTCTGCTTCCATAAGACGGGTCCTGGAGAAGGCTTGCAGAAACAACGGAAGCAACTGCGATCACAGATCCCAGGGACAGATCAATACCTTTTGCGATGATGCAAAATGCAACTCCTACCGCCAGCAGACCACGGGTAGATTCCGCCATAAACAAGTTCATCATATTCGTTGCCGTTAAAAAGCTTGGAGTTAGAATACTTAAAAAAACAACCAAAACTAACAATACAAGATAAATCGAATATTTATCTATGTAATATCCAAAAGATCTCTTACTCATTTCTTTCCCTCCTAATTGTGCAAACCGGCAGCATATTGCATAACTAATTCTTGATCTGCCTCTTCTCTGTCAATGATACCACTCACTTTTCCTTCATGCATTACAAGAATCTTATCGCTTACCGCCAATACTTCCTGCATCTCCGAAGAAACCATAAGAATCGCCTTACCTTCGCCTGCCATATCAGAAATAAGGGTGTGGATTTCTGCTTTTGCACCAACATCAATACCCCTTGTCGGCTCATCTACCATTAATATTTCAGGATCCGTCAGCAGCCACCTCGCTACTAGTGCTTTTTGCTGATTCCCCCCGCTTAAGTTCTCTATTCTTGTGTCAATGCCAGGGGTTTTCACATTTAGCTTCCTGGAAAATTCTATGGCACAATCTTTCATCTTTTTAGTGTTCAGCAGTTTAAATGAATTTAAGTATTTTTTTAAACTCGAAACATTAATATTACTTTCCACCGAAAGTACCGGAATAATTCCGGAACTCCGCCTGTCTTCTGTCAAAAGTGCTACTCCATGGTCGATTGCATCGTTGGGGCTTTTGATATCAACTTCTTTGCCATTGATATAAACTTTTCCGGCCGTTTTCTTTCTGAACCCAAATATGGTTTCGAGGACTTCCGTTCTTCCTGCCCCTACAAGGCCGGCAACTCCCATAATCTCGCCCCTTCTGACTTCAAAAGAAACTCCCGAGAACAGCTTCCCGCATGCCAGATCCTCAACCTTTAAGACCACCTCGTTAATTGGGTGAATCACCTTCGGAAAAAGCTGATCCATGTCACGTCCAACCATAAGGGATATGAGCCTGGATGAATCAAGTTCAGATGCCGGAGCCGAGTGAATAAACTGTCCATCCCGCAAAACAGTGATTTCATCAGAAATCCTGAAAATTTCATTCATCTTATGAGATATATAGATAATTGCCACACCCTGCTTCTTTAATTGGGCAATAATACGGAATAAATGCTCAGTTTCTGTCTCCGTCAGCGCAGAGGTAGGTTCATCCATGATCACAACACCGGCATTGTAGGAAACTGCCTTGGCAATCTCCACAAGCTGCATTTTCGCAATTGTCAGGCTGCCCATCAGTTCCCGCGGGTCTATATCAATATTCAACCGGTCAAACAGCTCTTTCGTATCTCTCTCCATTTTTTTATCATCTGTAAATATACCATAATACATTGGTTCTCGGCCAACCCAAACATTTTGAGCGACGGTACGGTCCCGAATCGGCGTTAACTCCTGATGTATCATGGAAATTCCGCAGTTCAGAGCATCCAGAGTACCATTGAACTTTACCTCTTCACCCTTAAAAAACACCTTTCCTTCATCCGGTTTGTAAATTCCAAATAAGCATTTCATCAGCGTAGATTTCCCTGCTCCGTTTTCACCCATTAAGGAGTGAACCGTGCCCGGCTTGATTTTTATGTCTACACCATTTAAAGCCTTAACACCGGGGAAACTTTTATAAATACCTTCCATCTGAAGAACATACGTATATTTCTCCATATTCACCTCCACATTTTAAATCGAGCAGGTTCGGAAACTCCGAAGCCGCATTATTACTGTCATTCTGAGCGTAAGCGAAGAATCTCACCTCTGGAATTTCGTAAACTTTTAGTGTATAAGATTCTTCGCTGCGCTCAGAATGACA
>Ga0153940_1001368_pt1 | contig 10959 bp, 9 predicted proteins | sample TSNJ024MetaG_FD_104736 | JGI IMG/M metagenome (GOLD analysis project Ga0153940, IMG submission 104736) | Attine ant fungus gardens microbial communities from New Jersey, USA - TSNJ024 MetaG | ecosystem: Host-associated > Fungi > Mycelium > Unclassified | place: USA: New Jersey, Brendan T. Byrne...
AGGGTCATGACGCTTGGGCTTGTAAACATCCGTTTTGCTGCTTTTATCTTTGCGCCATATTGTCATGTGCTCGACAAAGGCGTTTTCGGTATTAAAGCAGTCGCCTCCCAGCAGCTTGTAACCCGTAACAGTTTCTCCGTCGTTTCCTTTGGTGAGCAGAAGCTTGCGGGATTGCAGCGTAAGCAGCTCCTTTCGGCCGGCAGGCTGCGGGGTCAGGCAGCGCTCTTCGCCGCGCGCCTTAGTTTCCTAAACAGCATAACCTTCAACGTCCTTTTCTTCCAGCATAAAGTTAAGCATAAGGGATTCGAACAAATTATATCCGTTTGCGTAAATCAGCCCTAGTCTTCCCAAATATCCAGCGCCTACGGAGGGCATGTCCTGTCCTCTTTCCGATGGCTTTGCCGATGTATCATCGAAGCCGTTCAAATACAGAAGCCATCTTGCCGCTTCAGAATATGTAAGGTGTTGCTTTTTGTTTAATATTTTCAGTTATTATTTTAATTGAAAGAAAATACTAAATCAAATTGCTTTCTTGCTTTGAAAAAATTTTATAAGCTGTAACATAACGGCTGTTATTTGAGTTATAATTAATGGAACAAATTTTGCCGCAGGAAAACAATCAATTTAGCTATAAGGCATTGTGAGGTGAGGACGTTGATAATCATTTTGTCTTTTGAAACAGAAGATGAAAGAGATAAGTTCGAATATATTTATTCAAAGTATAAAAATTTATTATTATATAAAGCCTATGAAATTTTGAAGGACTACGCGCTTAGCGAGGATGCCGTCAGCGAGGCCTTCATACGGATATACAGGAATTTACATAAAATAGATGACCCGAAATCAAATAAGGCCGTCGCTTTTATTGTTACAATAACCAGGAACGCTGCTTTAACCATGCTTAAAAAGGAAAAGGGCAACGTTGTGGAAGAATACGACGAGACGAAGCCGGATGATTATAACCTGGAGAATCATATTATTTCGGAAATGTCTTCTGAAGCCGTATATTCTATGCTGAACGGCATGCAGGAGGATATGCGCAATGTTTTTATAATGAAATATGCTTACGATATGACCCATAAGGAAATAGGCCGGACTTTGGGTATTAGTGAAAACAATGTGACTGTAAAGCTTCACCGGGCCAGAAAGAAGCTGGCCGCTTTAATGATTGAAGAGGGATATGCTTATGAAAGCTGACAATGATATTTTTAAAAAAATAGCAGACCAGTACGTAGAGGTTTATGGCGAGAAGGCCAAACGGGAATTGGCTGAGATAGAGCGGGAAAATAAAATAACCGCGTCGCCGGGGCTTGAAAAAAGAGTATGGGCAGGGATATCCGGCAGGAGGAGATACGCGCCCTGGTTTGGCATGCTTGCGGCGTGCGTACTGATGCTCATTGCGCTTCCAAGGTTAATTAAACTGTTCGATACTCCGCCGATGACTTCAACAGGAGATCAAATTGCGGATAAGACCGGCAGTTATGAGCTTCTAAGCCTTTCGTTTGAAATGCCGGAAAACTTCAGCGTTGAAAAGGTGGAGCAGGATATCGAAAAAACAATATATTATCTTGCCGACAGCCGGTTGGACGACGTGGTAATGACAATGGAAAAGGTTAGCGAAAGCAAGGAGTACGGAGAATTGCGGCCGCTGATTATCAACGATACGACAGTATACGGCGCATCCAGAGCGGAATTTAAGATTTTGAAATTTGAAAAGGATGATGTTTTGTATGTTCTCACATGCAAGCATGATATAAACACGCTGCTTGAGCTTAGCGAAAATATTGTTTAGTACGCTGCAAATTTATCGACCTGTGCACCCTACCTACGTCATTGCGGGTACGCCTGCAATGACGGAAGGGTGGCGAAAGCCTTACAGCTATTACACAGGTCGAAAATTTTTTATTTTTCTCTGTAATGTTTTGGTAATACTCCGAGTTTATATTATATAAACCAAAACAAGCCGGATAAGCCCGGTTAAAAGAAGGAGTGTTTCTTATGAAAAAAATCAATATTGTATTAACGGTAATTTTATTGATCACGCTTTTAGGAGGCTGCGGCGGCGGTTCTACAAGCGCCGAAGATCATTTCCAAGGCTCAAGCAATGCAAGCTCCGCTGAACGACAGGATGCACTTAGTGAAGCTGATGGAACCCCGTCACTGACAACCGGAAGATACCAAGACGAAGATGGCGGCAGCGAGAAATATCTGGCAATTGATGAAAACGACGATATCTCCGCGGATGAAGAATCCCTTATCACATTCTCCCTTAAGGTGGACACCGCCTCCTACAGCAATGTCGTAAGGTATATTGAAAGCGGCAATACTCCTCCGGCAGATGCCGTAAAGGTTGAGGAGATGATAAACTACTTCAATTATGATGGAAAAATGGAATTTAATGATGAGCCATTCGCGATTTATACGGAGGTTGGCCCGTCGCCCTTTGATGAAGACAATCTGCTTGCCTTCGTCAGGGTAAAAACGGAGGATTTGGATAAGGAAGATCTGCCGGACAGCAACCTGGTGTTTCTGATCGACACGTCAGGGTCTATGGATTCTTACGACAAGCTGCCGTTACTTAAGGAGGCCTTTGGGCTTTTGGTTGAAAACCTTGATGAAGACGACAGGGTTTCCATCGTTACTTACGCAGGAAGCTCCAGCGTTGTGCTGGACAGTGAAAGCGGAGCCAACAAAAAATCAATACTCAAGGCAATAGACAGATTATCCGCAGGAGGCTCCACCGCCGGGGCAGACGGAATATTAACGGCTTATAGGCTGGCGGAAAAAAATTTCATGCAGGATGGCAACAACCGTATAATACTGGCCACTGACGGAGACTTTAACGTCGGCATATCCAATACGGACGACCTGGCGGAGCTTGTAAGCGAAAAGCGGGGAAATGGTATATATTTAAGCATTTTAGGCTTCGGCATGGGCAATATTAGAGACGACATTATGGAGACTTTATCTAAAAACGGAAACGGGAATTATTCGTATATCAATTCATTGTCCACCGCCAACAAGGTGCTTGTTGAGGAGCTTGCCTCAAACGTATTCACCATAGCCGACGACGTTAAGGCACAAATTGAGTTTAACCCGGAAAATGTAAAAAGCTTCAGGCTCATAGGATATGAAAACAGAATGCTTGACAACGAGGATTTTGAGGACGACAGAAAGGACGCCGGAGAAATAGGGATAGGCACAGATGTTGTAATAATGGTGGAAATAACCCCTAGAAATCAAGCTTCTCAGTCGCTTAAGTATAGCGCGGAGAAGCCTGTCGAAACCTCCTCCGGTGAATTTGCCGACGAGCTTTTTGAAGTAAGGATAAGATATAAAGACCCCGGAGAATCGGAAAGTAAGCTTATGCTTAAGCCCGTCACAATAGACGACATAAAGAAAAACAACAGCGGCGATTTTAACTTTGCAGCCTCGGTAGCGGCTTTCGGGCATATATTGAGGGATTCTGAGCATGCCGGAGGCATAACGATAGACGAAGTGCTGTCAATGGCCGAGGATAGCCTTGGAAAGGACGCCGGCGGTTACAGGTCGGAGCATTTGGATGTTTTATTGGATTATAAGAGATTGATGCGATAGGAAATTTTCTATGACAAGGGCTGATGCAAAATAAAACCCAAATGGAAATATGCATAAAAAAGATTTACCAGGATTTATAAGATTAAAAGGATTACCATGATTTTAAAATCTAATAATCAGGGTAATCCTTTTAATCCTTCTAATCCTAGTAAATCTTTTTAATCAGCCTTGTGGATGGTTTTCTTTTCGGACTATTCCGCAACAGCCTTACTGCTATTAAACCGCCCGTAACACCACGGCGCATCGCGGCCAAACTGTTATTAAATCCCCGGAGGCAAAGCGGTCGGCCGATTTTTCTTTGTATCCGCCGAAAACTTCCCAGCCTGAATGCAACGCGATTTCGCATTCTTTCCCATCAAGGCTTGGCAGTCTGCCTGTCCAATCTCTGCCGTAATGGAAATTGAAAATAAATAAGTATGAGCCCTTTGAAAAGATAATTACCTTATCATCCTCATGGACGTATTCCAGCTTGGAGGGGCAGGCGGGTATGTTGCTTTCCTTTATCAAATGAACCATTGCCTCGTCAAAATCCTGTAGACCTTTGTAGCGAAGCTCGGGGTTGCTCGCGAGGCTCCACTGGCGCCGGGCATAGTGATAGCTCCAACCGTTGCCCTCCCTGGGGAAATCTATCCATTCCGGGTGGCCGAATTCATTTCCCATGAAGTTCAGATAGCCGTCGCCTCCGCAGGCGCAGGTTATAAGACGGATCATTTTATGCAAGGCTATGGCCCGGCTAATAACTTGGTTTTGGGAATCTATACCCATATGCCAGTACATTTCCTTATCCGCCAGCCAAAACATTATTGTCTTGTCCCCAACCAGGGCCTGGTCGTGGGATTCGCAGTATCCGATTACCTTTTCCAGCGGTCTGCGGGTGGTTAACTCGTGCCAAAGAGTCCCTAGATGCCAGTTCTCATCCTTTGTGGTTTTAAGAAGGCGTATCCAATAATCAGGCAGGCCCATGCCCAGCCTGTAATCAAAGCCTATGCCGCCCCAGCTTACAGGCAGGCACATACCGGGCATACCGCTCATGTCCTCCGCTATAAGGGTGCAGTTGGAGCATATCTCCTTACACAAATCTGAGGCAAGCTGAAGATAGGTCACCGCTTCAACATCCGTGTTCATAGAAAAATATTTGTCATAATTGTCAAAGGCGCTTCCGAGACCGTGGTCATGATAAAGCATAGAGGTTACGCCATCAAAGCGAAAGCCGTCAAAGTGGTACTCGTCCAGCCAATATTTTAAATTTGACAAAAGGAAATGCAGGACTTCAGGCTTATTATAATCGAAGAGCCTTGTATCCCAGGCAGGATGATTTCCTAAAGCTCCACTGTGGAAAAACTGGTAATCCGTTCCATCGAACCTTCCAAGTCCCTCGGCCTCGTTACGGGCGGCATGAGAGTGTATCAAATCCAGAAAAACAGAGATACCCATACTATGAGCTGTGTTAATAAGGCTTTTTAAATCCTCAGGAGTACCGAAGCGGGAGGATACGGCGTAAAAATTTGTGACCTGATAGCCGAAAGAGCCATAATAAGGATGCTCCATAATAGCCATTAGTTGTACCGCGTTATAGCCCAGCTTTTTTATTCTTGGAAGAATAGAATCCGTAAACTCCTGAAACGTAGCGATCCCGGCGTTTTCACCCGACATGCCTATATGGCATTCATATATCATCAAGGGCTCGCCGGATTCTCTGTGGAAATCGCTGTCGGTCCAGGCATAGAGCTTGTCCGGATGCCACACCTGCCCGTCGAAGGCAAGGGTGTGCGGATCCTGAATTGCCCGTTTACAGTATGTGGGGATGCGATCAAAGGTTTGGCCGTTTGCCTCAACCTGTATCTTTACCTTGGAACCGTGTGGAATTTTGCCGGGTACGCAAATCTCCCAGGTTCCGCCGGGCAGAGGCTTCATAGGATGAGAGGCTCTGTCCCAGCCGTTAAAATCTCCTATTAGATGCATAGCTGAAGCGTTTGGGGCCCATTCTCGATATACCCAGCCCATATCCTTCTTAATTTTCACTTCGCGGGAACGTCCCTTTGGGGCGTCGGATACCTCATCCGGTTTCTGTGGATGAAAGCCGAAATGCATATGTCCGTTGGCAAAGCCGGAAAGGCTGCCGCCATCACCCAGTAAACGTTTTTTAGTGGAGGCATAGCGTTCCATTCTGAGATTAATATCACCTTCATGAGATTTTAAGTAAGGATCTATCTCAAGAATACGATAAGATTCCAAGCTCATTAGATTTGCTCCTGTCTTTAGTTTATTGTTCTGCTTCTTTTTCATTTGGTTGTTCCATCTTACTTATGGATATTTCGAAAGCTACTCTTTCGGATACATCGCCGCTCTCCAGCTTTTTCTGATAACTTCGGCTTTGCATGCGTCCCCAGAGTCTTACCCGGTCGCCTGTTTGCAGCTTGGCGGCAAAACGCGCGTTTCTGCCCCATGCGATACAGGGTATATAGTCGCTTTTACCATATGAGCGGTTGACGGCCAGCAGTAAATCAGCTATCTCTCTGCCAAAGGGCGTTGTCCTGTATATAGGAGGCTTGCAGATGAAACCATCCAGATAAACTTCGTTAATATGTTGGCTTGAGTTTAAATCATCGTTTTCAGTCTGCTGGTAAATTTCGCGGGCAAAGAGAGTTAGTATTAGTTTGCTCTTGCTGTTTTCATGTGAGTAATTGTTGTAAGAACGGATTTGTCCGGATATATGTACATGATTTCCGGGTTGAATAAGACCTGGGTCTGTAAGGCGTTCGGAAACAGTTACAGGTAATATGTCTGCAATCTGGCTCAACCTGGCGACCTCCAGGTCAAATTTATAGAAGCCCTCTCCGTAAATATCGTGGCTAAATGTCATTTCCGTTATTGCCGTTCCGACCATAGTGACAAGATTGTTCGTTTGTAATCCTTCCGGCTGCATGCGTCTTTCTCCCTTCGATAATCATCGGTATTTGGATTACTTTATTCGAGAAAGGGAGAGTTTAGAACATTTATATAGTATATACATCATCTAAAAGTGCCGCGGCAATAGCGCCCAAAACACTGTAAATATTTTTAATTCCGTTTCCAATTTCCAGAGAAAATTCCTGTTGCTCCAAGGTTTTGCCTGATAATGTGGAGAAGCTTCGCTGTATACAGAATTGTATTTTCTGTTGGTCTTTTATTTCCATGTCATTTTGTGCCACGCTTGATGTAGTAAGAGAAGCTTTTTGATTAAAACCATAAGTTATCAAATGAGCAGGCCTGCCTATAAGATATGGCCGGATTGAAAAATCATCTCCGTTAGCCACAATAACGCCGCTATCCTCAAGTGTGGAAAGATAATGGGGCAGACAACGGCTTTTTTCATTAATTATTAAGATTTTTAAAGAACCAAGACATCCTTCGGTCTTAAGGTTATAAAGAGTGACCTGGCGATTTGCGTTTTCGTACAGATGAGAAAGCAGCTTTTCTGTCTGGCAGACTTCATTTCCTCCCAGTATACCGATATTCATCGTAAAGACCTCCAGCCGGTTTTGTTTTATTTATGCTTAGTCTTTTACGAATTGTCAGTTTTATTCATATTGGGAAAATGTAATAATTCCCTTGGAATCTGAGCTGTATATAAGCTCAAGTATTTCACGGAAAAATGATATAGGAACGTGAGTACGGCCATAACGGATTTCCGGCGGGCTTTCCAGAGCGCGGACTTCCGAACCCTTACTGTATTCGTTGCTTCCAATAATAAGAGAGGCGAACGTCTTACCGTTATTTATAATGTCTACCGAGTGCTTGCCGTCATCCCATACAACTTCATAACCGAAAGCTTCGCATATAGTTCTAAGAGGCAGCATTTTAAGACCATACGCTCCGGTCTTTGTATAATAGTCACTTGTAGAAAAATTTGTAATAGAATCTATTATAATATCAAAGGGCTGTATACCAAGAGAAGCGGCGGCTATTTCATTTTCATCAAACAAAACAACAAGCTTGCCAGATTCAACATAGAAATCATGGTTATCAGCTATCCCGGGGAAATCAGGATTGTATATCTCGGGGTTTCTTTTTATTTTGTTTGAAATGACCTTATTAGCGAGTTCAACCCCGTTGGGTCCTAGTATATCACTGATGGTAATAAATACGCCCTTGCCTGCATGGAAATTTATAGTGTCCACTTCTTTTTTTGTTATGCTTGAAGTTGATGTGGTGCCGATGACCAACGAAATAATATTGTTATATCTCTTATACTCGTAGCTGAACAGCAATGACTGGATTCTGGTTTTTTCCGCCAGAGCCAGCTTTTCATCGTAAATTGTCTGTATAGCATTGTTCACCTCTTCGGTGATATTTTTCTCCACTGCCTCGGAATCCTTAATAGTAATTACCGGCAGTTTACCGGATACCTGTATACTGCTGGGTGAATCACTAACGGTTTTGTCCTTGCGCGTTATGGTTACTGGTAGTTCTTCAGCGATTTCTACTGCAAAGACTATTCGGGAAGCTGTAAAAATAAATATTAGCGCCATACAAAAGGTAAAAAGTTTTTTGATAGGCATAAGAGTCGCCTCCATTTCTAAGCTTGCTTTATAAGGTGCATTCATATTTAATAATAATTATTACATCATTCCTAAGGAAATACAATAACAATATAATGACTTTTTCATTAATCATGCAAATCAGGGCGTCTATTATGGCATCTTGAATAGAAAAAAAATTTCGTTCAACTTTTACAATTTCGTTCAAAAATATATTTACGAATTAATTTAGGACTGTATGATTGAAAAGTAAGTAGGTGATGGGGAACTAAAGCCACTTAAGAAAAAGAGGAGTGATTTTGTGAAAAAGATACTTAGCATTTCCTTATTTTTAGCAATCGCTTTATCAATGGTAACAACAGTTTGTGCAGGAACATTTCCCGACACAGACAATCATTGGGCTGATGGGGACATAATAATTTTAAAATGCACAGGAATGGCACATGGTATTCCCACAATTGTTGACGGACAGGAAGTAAATCTGTTCTGCCCTGACAAGGATACCACACGTGCAGAAATTGCCAAATTTCTTTCAAGAAGCTTGAAATTGACACAATATTCTTCTTCAAACAATGCTTACGATGATGCGTTTGCTTTAGGTATGGACAATTATTTTTCAGATGTGCATGAACTTGATTGGTTCTATTTAGACATCATTATTGTCAAGAACGCAGGAATAATGAATGGCTATCCCGACGGTACATTTCTACCAAATGAGCCTGTCACGAGAGAAGAAACCGCACAGATCATATCTAACTATATTGACTTTATAAACCAATATAGAGATGAAAAAAACGTGATTGAAAAAGGTAATGTTACTGAAAATTATGCTGATGACAGTATTATTTCAGAGTGGGCGAAGCCTGCGGTATATGCTCTTCCGTTTATTCAAGGCTCTACCGGTAATCAAGTTATGTATGGTTACCCTGACGGCACATTTAGACCACAACATCATATAACAAGGGGCTCGGCAGCTGCTGTATTGGTTTGGTTGGGGGAAGTTAGAAAATAAGCTCTTAAAAAAAGATATGAGTTTCTTTGAGAATAGGCTGCAAATGAAATTTGTTGTCGTGTGGGCTGCTCTTTTTTGGTGTAACAGAACTTTTGACTGCCATGCAAGATTAATCACTAAAAATTGCTATATGCCAATTAGCTCAAAATTAAAACCCGCTTAGAATCTTGATTCTAAGCGGGTTTTCAGCAAGGCGCCAAGCAGATTTGAACTGCTGAATAGAGGTTTTGCAGACCTCTGCCTTACCACTTGGCTATGGCGCCAAAAATAAAAGTGACCCGTAGGGGAATCGAACCCCTGTTACAGCCGTGAAAGGGCCGTGTCTTAACCGCTTGACCAACGGGCCATAATTTCTTATAACTTTTGCTCACAGGTTGTGATTATACGAGATATAAAATGAATTGTCAATAGGAAAATTAGCTGGAGAATTAACATGGAAAATTTAGAAAATTAGAAAATCAACTGGTGCCGAAAGAAACGACCTGAAATACTGCCTGCCGAATATGGTGGAATTATTCATATGGAAGAGAAGAGACAGGGCGATCATTTAATACATCCGCAAGGGATAACAGCTGAGGTATTCCCGAAGAAAGCATGTTAAAAGTGATGGCGTGAAGTCGGCGGATACATCGTGGAAGCATGAAAATCTGCTGCTCAGATAAGCTCAAAACTGCGAACTCCCCCGCAGTCGCTTACCGAAGCAGCCCCACATAAAACAAGATGCTGCAGATATGCCAGCGTGTCAGAACAGATAAACCATCTCGTGCCGGGAGGAACCTCAGCAAGGCTGACATGCCGTTTTAATTCCGATGAAATTTCAAAGGCGGTCATGGGCCGTGCCGCTTTTGACAAAGCGTCTTTTACGTGCTCCAGCCGGTTTTTGTAATGAGTAATCGCGCTGTCAATTCTCAACCCAATATTATCAATAGGATTATCGTGCGCTGTAAACAAATGATTGATTTGCATGTTATTCAACTTGGCTAAATTATCAAGATAATACTGAAAAAAGTCCTCATTTAAGTTCCATGTCGTGATATTTGGAAACGAATCGGACAAAACATGATCCCCTGAAAATAATATTCCTGATTCTTTGTCCCACAAACCTATATGCGCCGCGGAGTGTCCTGCCAGATCAATTATTTCAAACGAATAATCATCATATTTTAATACTTGTCCGTAATCGACCGGCTGTACTTCAATCCTTCCGGTGGGCCGGTATTTGCACGCAATGTGGTCATTTGGCCTGGCATGGAGCTCAACAGGCGTTCCGGTCCAAGTATTGTTGGGCAGGAGCCAAGGCCACTGGTCCGGCGGTTCCAGGTATCCGTCAATATATATCTTGTCCTTTGCTCCTGCGTATACAATGTTATTATCGTTTTTTAAGCGTCCTATCAAGCCGCTGTGGTCGACGTGCATATGAGTTAACAATATATCCGTCTCATCCAGGTCGACGTTTAAACCCTTCAGCTGAGTCCGCAGATCCAGTTCGCATCTGTCGGCATTCAAAGCGGTATCGATCAAAAGATTGCGCTCTTTCCCTTTTATAAGATAGACAAAAATGCCGTCCTTGGAGTGATTCGTGAATGGAATAAATAGCTGATGAATGTTTTTGTAAACTTCTTTCAAAATAATAAACTCCTCTTGTACAGCGGTGTTACTGTTTATTGGGATCATAAATATTTTTATGTAAATTGTCAAGAATTGTAGGAAGTCATGTGATTATAGGAGGTCATTTGCAAATGAAATAGACAAAAAATCACCTTGCTTCCAAGGTGATTTTTCAAAGCGGGTGATGGGAATCGAACCCACGTGTCCAGCTTGGGAAGCTGG
>Ga0153940_1001372_pt1 | contig 10928 bp, 10 predicted proteins | sample TSNJ024MetaG_FD_104736 | JGI IMG/M metagenome (GOLD analysis project Ga0153940, IMG submission 104736) | Attine ant fungus gardens microbial communities from New Jersey, USA - TSNJ024 MetaG | ecosystem: Host-associated > Fungi > Mycelium > Unclassified | place: USA: New Jersey, Brendan T. Byrne...
AGTTTTTGTATCCACCTGAAATGCGTTTTCACCAGAAAACGGATTGAATGTGGATAGTCCGGGGATTTGGGCTCTATTTCTGTTAGTATCTTGCAGCGAGTGCTCTGGTTTTGCAAACAGCACAGCACCTATCCTCGTACACAGTGGCGTCCTAGCAGCCACATGTTAAACTTCTTAAAATTCACACACTAATCTGTAACAAAAAATTAAATTTCACCACTTTAACTCAATGTACTATTTCCTTTTATCAACTCTGTCTTTAATTCCACAGTACGATTAATATATTCCTTACCCTCAATTTTATTTACAATTAACCGCGAAGCCTCCTTAGCCAGTTTTTCTATCGGCTGTTTCACAACCGTTATACTCGGATAAACCGCTTCTATAATCTTAGTCCCATCATATGCAACCACCTTCAAATCTTCCGGAATCCTCTTTCCCGCCGACATTGCTGCTTTCATATAGGTCATAACCGGCAAATCCGTACCAAATATACCATCAACATCTGAATACTTCTCAACCAACTCTTTACATATGTTAAGATAATACTCTATTTCAAACCGATTTCGCTCCAATTCATACGAATATACTTTTACCTTCCTTTTTACAAGATATTCTTCAAATGCAGCATGCCGTGCCTGCGCCGGCGCTTCGATCTGTTTCGCCTGGCTAAATTGAATGACTGACCGGCAGCCGGAATGGAAGAGTTCTTCGGCTGCCATTCGGCCCCCTGCCTGGTGATCTACGGCAACTACCGGAATCTTCTCTCCCAGATAACGGTCCAGTGCTACAATTGGCTTGTCAATATTTTGATACTCTTGAATGTTTAGCGAATGCACTCCCGTAATGACCCCATCAACAATGTGACGTTTCAACATTTGAAGGTATTCCACTTCATAATTCTTCTCCTTATTAGTACTGCAGATCATCGTTTTATAACCCCGTTCATGAAGTTCAGCCTCCACTCCCGCCAAAAACTCAGAGAAGAAAGGATGGGCCACAGTTGGAACTAAAACGGCAACAATGCCTGTCCTTTTATGATATAAATTACGAGCCAGCTCATTAGGTGTATAATTTAATTCTTTCATTGCCCGTTCAATTTTCTTGCGTGTCTCTAATGCCACATAGCCGGTATTATTTACTGCCCTTGAAACGGTACCAACACCTACACCGGCTTTCTTTGCCACATCTTTGATCCCTGCCATCTGATTCACCCATATTTTCTATCAATAGCTTAACAATAGCTTCTGAATTTCTATTTTTTCAGGCATTGCCCGGATGGCTCCTTTCCTTGTGGTAATAAGGGCTGCTGCTGCATTTGCAAAGCTTAGCATATCTTTTAGCTGTTCTGCTTCCAGATCTTCTATCCCATGCTCCAGTATGTAGTTTAGTATATTACCGCAAAACGTATCTCCGGCTCCTGTTGTATCAATTGTATTCTGCTGCGGAAATCCTGCTGCCTCGACAGATATATCCTGATAATATGCCCGGCTTCCATCCTTTCCGAGGGTTAATACAATCAATGGAATTTTATACATCTGCTGCAGATATCTAATCCCCTCATCATAATCTTCTTTACCAGACAAAAATTGAACCTCATTATCAGAAATCTTTAGAATGTCACAAAAACCAAGTCCATATTCCATCTGTTCCTTAGCTAATTCTAATGAATCCCAGAGCGGTTCTCGAAGATTTGGATCGAAAGAAATCAATAACCCTTTCTCTTTCGCCGCTTTCAATGCTTTTTGGGTGGCTTTTCGAACACCCTCATGGGTCATTGAAAGCGTGCCAAAATGAAATATCTTAGCCTGATCCAGAAATTCAATATCAATCTCTTCTTCCCGCAGCATCATATCTGCCCCCGGCTGCCTGTAAAAGGAAAAGTCCCGGTCTCCATCGGCAAAAGTATGGACAAATGCCAGGGTGGTATTGACCGATTCATCCATGTACAGATGGCTGGTATCTATTTGGAGTGATTCTAATGTATCTTTCAGTGTATTTCCAAATTGATCCTTTCCAACCTTACCTATAAAAGCGGTTTTCTTTCCAAGCTTGTTAAGCATAGCCAGGACATTGCAGGGGGCTCCGCCCGGACAAGCTTCAAATATTGCATTCCCTTGTTCGCTTTTGCCATTCATGGTAAAATCAATGAGTAACTCTCCTAATGCTATTACGTCTATTTTCTTCTCCATAACTACCTCACAACATTATTTTTTTTAATTTTATATCAATTTAATAAAATATGCAACCGTTTCCACACCATTCACAGCGTTAAGGAATAAAATTTAAGCTGCCAATTGTTATTTCTAACTGAAAACCGGAATTTATCGTTCTTTTTTCAGATAAACCATATCAACCAGTTGTTTTCCATCTTCAAACATTGGGTGGTCGTAATTATCTATAAAAAAGTTCTTTATTCTGTGAGATTCTGTAAAACCGCAGATATTATAAAAAGAAAGGATCGAATGACAGTCGCCGGTTCCGACAAACAGAACATTGCAGTCCGAATAATGGGCAAACAGAAATTCTATCAGGCTTTTCCCATAGCCTTTCCGTTGACAATCAGGCAAAACAGCAATGTTTTTAAGCTCATAAATGCCATCGGCTTCTTTGGTTATTACGCACTCAGCTTTTATACCATTATCATCCAAAACAAACATATCGCCGCGCTCAAGGTACTTGTCTATCATGCTTTCCTGCTCATCAGCCAACAGCAGTAAATCTATATATTCCTTTTTATCGTCTATAATTTTTCTTATATTCATAACGTCCCTCGTTAAATTCCTATTCCTTAAGCTAATCTATCCCCGCATACTCTCCCTGTTATTTTGTCATAATAGAACGTTTCGAATTGAAGCGTACCTTTTCTGGTGTATAAATAAATGCCTCTTCCAATAGTTTACATGTTTTCTCATATATACCTGACCTAATTCCACTTTCAGTTCCCGCTTTCTTCAAATTCAGCTAAGTTCATGGTCATGCTATATGCCAAACGGCTTGTCGAATCTTTTTTGATAAGCATTATTTTTCTTCAACATGCTGTTCCAAAACATATTAGTCAATCCGAGTTTTCTAAAAAAGCAATTACGTTTTAACTGCTTCTCACTATATCTGTAAAGCTGACCGAACTGTTGTATAACTTCTTCATCAAACACACCGTTTTGTTCATAAAGTGAGCCTGCCTTTTCTAAACGTGCAAATGTCTTTTTATTCATCCGCTCCGGCATATAACGAACTCCTGCCATACCACCCGCAACCACTATCCCTAAATCCAGATAACCCATTCGGCGGTTAAAGTTTTTCAATATGGTGCACAGCCAATCTGATTGGAATGCTTCTTCAAAGCCTGACTGTATAACATATCCCACCCTTTTTTCTTCGCTTGGATTCAAATGTTCAAACAACCTTTTTAAAATTCCCGGCATTGCGTTGACATATAACGGAAAGAAAAACAGCCAATTATCAAAATTATCCATATATGCTGCAAGAGCTGCAGGGTCTTCTTCTGCAGCATAGTGGATTTCAGGTTGATTTTGCATACCACTTATAAATTTACGGCAGAAAATTTCAGTATTACCTTTTCTACCATTAGGTGAGCCGTTTATAATTAATGTTTTCATTACTATACCTCCTTCGCAGCCTCGTATCTTTTAATGCTGATTTCTTTCACAAACATCATATCCAAAGTACGCTTCCAATAGGCAATGAAGGCTTCTTCTTCACCGGGCAGAAATTCCCCGTTGTATATTACCGTCACCGAAGAAGGGTATTTGTCATAACGAGGTTCGTGACACGACTCACCTTTATCCCAGGAAATATAAGGTGACACAAATACTATCATTCTGTCAATCATCGCCTTCATATTAGAGGTTACAAAACCCTGTGACACATTGCAGTAAATATAGACCTTATCCGCCGCTAAATACTCGCGGTAGAACTCGTCTAAATCTTTATGTACACATTTTCCGGGTGTAGTCCACCAACATGACCAACAACCCAAACAATGTTTCAACTCGGTTTGCGCCAAGTCGAGTACCGCCGCTCCTTGGAGAGTCGGCACATCATATTCCTTAATAATAAATGTTTTCATATTTTCCCTCACTAAATAATTTTTGCCGCTTTGCTTTCATTAATTCAGCTTTTGAATTCTCCATGTTATTAGCTCCGCTCTCTTTCAATAAATCCCAAGTAAAAGTACATATCCTATTATATCAGATAATTTTTCCGAAATATAGCACTGAATATTGAAATACCACTTCACGGATTGATTCCTATGACGGCGGCTTCGTTACCTTCGCTTTAAAATTAAAGTAAAAAAGAACAGACAATCCCTTAACGGAACTGCCTGCTGCTCCCCATATTCAATATTTGATTTTCCTTACCGCAATACCCTGTGATGCTCTTCCAGATCACCGGTCCGCTTTTCGGTCGAACCGCATCCCTCTATATGTTTTGTAATCTTTCGTAGTATCACTCTCTCTAAAACTGTGTCCCACACCGACACGCTTACCGCTGTATGTGTTTCTCTTGTGTTTCTATCGGTCCGGATAATGAAAAACCGCATTTCTGATACCAGGAACACGGTCTTTCTTTTTATGTATTTATAAACCATAAATATATATAATGAACAAGCTAAACAAGAGTGTTCTCAGGACTCTTGCAAACCATGCTGCTTTTTCCGGCGGGATATCCAAAACAAAAACAAGATCCCTGCCAGGGAAACTCCGGACAGACGCACCCATAAGGATACATTGGTTGTATCACCGGTCTTGATCCCGGAAGTTTTACCTGTACCTGCCGCACTGTTTTGAGGTCTCGCAGTGCCGGCCGGTTCTTTCTTCCATTGGGCATAAAGCGTAAGGTCACTGTTTAGCAGCACCGCGTCTCCGGGCGTATATGAGGTCCCGCTTCCATTGGCCGCAGTGTTCCAATTCAGGAACTGATAGCCGCTGCGGGTGATGCCCGTCCCGGACAGGGTGCAGACTGTATCAGTGCCTCCCACCGCTATATCCGGTCCTTCATACCCTCCGGTCCCGCCGTTGGAATGATAAGTGATGTGACAGCCTGCCGGCTCACCTGATTCTTCGATATGCCCATTCACTTGAATAGATGATGATGCGGAAGCGACTGACGTCACCTGGAGCATCATTGCTGTTGTAAGAACCAGTCCGAAGACCATCTTCCTAAAACGCTTCATCAATTGCCCCTCCTTCTTTGCTTTTTGGGTCAGAATACTTTCTATCAGAATGAGAATCCAAGCGTCATGGTATACGCCGGTGTATAAGAAGTATTGACGGACGCGGACGCCGGCGTATACTGCCCGCTGAATCCATATGTCCAGTTTGTGCCGTTCACCAGCGGAGCCGTATAAGCTATGGAGGGCCCTGCATAATCACCGGAAAGATCTATGGCACCCACACTGTCAGCGGCCAGGTCACCGGTCAGGTACAGGGTCAGATCGGGGTCTACCGTGTTCGCGACTGTGTCCCCGGTGAAAGAATCAAAGCTCACATTGACATCCACTGCCGCGTTGTTATTTTGGATCGCATTGACAACAGTGGCATTGGGACCGGAAGCGTCACCATCTACAACATTCGGATAAGAAGTCTGCGTTACCCACCAGTGTACAGAGGTGTTAAATGTAACATCGTATGTGTTGCCGCCCGGGTCAGTACCCGGAGTTGTTGGGTCTCCGCCCGGGTCAACCGTCGGGTTCCCATTGGTGCCGATATGTCCCGTTACGTCCACGTTGCCTGCTGCGGATGCAAAAACAGGAATGGAGCATGTGAATGCCAGCGCGGCTGCCATCATGACACTAAGTATTTTTTTTATTTTCATTGTGTTGATCTCCTTTTTATTTAGTTTTCAATCGTAATAACCAGATTGAAGTTTGCAGAATTATACTGTGTATCCAGATTGTCCGGATCAAATAATGTAACATGGGCGGTTGCCGGATACTCACCCTTTTTGAGAACTTTTGTCAGCTTGTCATTATCAATGTAGTGGTTGGGGGGAACCGCCCCTGATTCATAGATCACCTCCCCGGTGTCATCCAGGCTGATCTCTGCTTTTATATAGAGCACATTCGCTTCGGGGTTGGCGATTTTCAAATCCCCCTCGCTTTTACCATCGGCAAAAACGGGACGGCTATTGATCCGGACGGTCATGTTGGCTTTTCCATTGGCTCCGGCCTCAGTTCCTTCTTCCTGACTGTCCGTTTCATCTGCTTCCATCTCCCCCTCTTTAACACCTGCACCGATGACGATGCCGGAATCGTTTTCCGGCCGCCCGCCCAGGTAACCACACTGGTACAGACCGAAAAGGAGCAACAAGATCAGGATCAGGAAGAAGAGGAGGCGGATCCTCCATTTCTTTTTCTTAACGCCCGGCAGGGAAGCGTTCCCTCCCGGTACTGTTTGGTTTTCTACTATCAAATAGGTCTACCGCCTTTCTGTTAAGATGCCGTCACCAGCGAATAGGTGAATACCAATTTCAATGCCGGCTGTTTTACCGTTGCTGATAAGGGGCCGGCATAGGTGCCGCTGAGGGTGAGATACCCGGTATCTCCCTGTGCTGCTGCACTGCTACTGATGAACTGCCCCTCCATCACACCGATAGATGTGGCATAACTGCCGGAAGGGTTCAGGCTGCTAACGCCTGTTATAAACGCATTGCCCGTGCTCCCTGTCATGGAAGGGGCGGCAATATCCAGATTCAGAACCACCTCCGGGCTACCCCCGCCGGTATGGGATGCGGCAAAGCCGACACCATCCGCAGTGACGACCTGCATGGTATTGAACTCCACATCGATTGGGTAATCGGAGTTGTTCGTAAAGGTATAATAGATATTATCCTGTCCAAATGTACCAGCTTCCACATCCGGATAGGTGGTCTGGTCCACGTGGAAATCCAGGTTACCAGCAGGAATGGTCACGTCTATGATGGTGCTGGCAAAATATACGGTAACGCTCATCGCACCGGTAACGGTTTGTGTATCCGTCAGAGCGTATTGAACGGCGCCGCCGTCCACTGTATAATATACTGGCGTGTATTGGCTCACGGTATCTGTGGTCAGGGTGAAGGTACCTCCATTGATTATATCGATACCTGTGACTGTCGGCTGCGTGGTCAACGGCGTTCCATTTTTATCCGCATAGGTTATAACCACGGTGTGCACCGTGTCGTATACCAGGGCTATCGTACAGGGTGCCGTTACACTGGAAACAGCAGGAGTCGTATTGCCTTGCGGTACGCCGTCCAGCTTCCAGTCTTTCAGTGCATAACCTGGAAAAGACCGGATGGTTGCGATAAAGGGCTCCCCGGAGGTTACGGTATGTGTAGTGGGTGCTGTACCCGGCATGGATGTGCCGCTTGTGTCCACATACTCCACCGTCACATCGGTTTCCCACTGAGCGTAAAGGGTAACGGTATCCCCATCAACGCTGCTTGAATTACCGATTGTACGAGCATCCGTATAAATAAATTTAGACAATCCTGCCGGTTCCGTCCCCTCTACATACCAACCTCCCTGAGAGCCGTCGTTATTCCGGTAATACCATTTATCATCCGATAGGCGGTGGGCATACCAGCCGATAAACACATGGCCTGTTCTTGTATACGTATTGGGACTCAATTGGGCAGATATATCATAGGTTATGGTTGTAGGTGCCATAGCGGCGCCTGTGCCGCCGTTGGCGTTATATTCGATTGTGTATGTGTTGACCGTCCATTGGGCGTATAAGGTTTGAGTGGCGGTGATGGCAACGGTGGTGGAAGAGCTTACCTGTGTACCGCCCGACGCTGCCGTATACCAGCCGCTAAAGGTATATCCCGTTCTTGTGGGTATGGGCAGTGTACCGTAAGTACTGGCATAAGTCACTGATTTTGAAGCCGTGGACGTCGTTCCTCCGTTGGCGTTAAAGTTTACGGTATATGTGTTGGCCGTCCATTGGGCATACAGGGTCGTGGTATTGCGGTTGGTTGTAGTGGGGATGGCACGGGCATAAGTGGATGAGGTTACCGTGGTGCCTGTGCCGCCTGCCGCCGTATTCCATCCTGCAAAGGTATAGCCCGCCCGCGTAGGACTAGTGACGGTGCCCAGCGCCACGTCGGATGCGCGTGTGACTGCTGACGGCGCACCGCTGCCTCCGTTGGCATTGAAGTTAACAGTCACATTCCGCCGGTAATAGTAATATAAGCTGGTATTGGCTGTGATGCTCTGATTCACAGATGTTCCAATGGTCGTGCGGTTGTTGGTAGTATTGTATCCCACATAGGTATAAGTTGTGGCACTCGTTCCGCTGCCTGTGGTGATATTTGCCGGACTACTACTGATCGTCGTGCCGTTAATTACAGTAGAAGATGTACTGGTCTTTAAATTATTCGCAATTCCATAAGTGGTATCGCTGGCGTCGATGTTGTGGTGGTATTCAGCTAGAGTACGCGTCGTCGCCGCCCCCAGACGAACAACCTGAGGTGACGATGCGGTGCCAATAGTTGACGTGCCGGTATAGGTACCGCTGTTGATGGCGGTGCTGCCCCACTCTACATTGGGGTATGCCATTCTAAAATAATTATATCCGCCTGCGGTGTAATCCGCACTACTCGTACCAGTGTAAACAGTAACCTTTCCGGAGCCTGTCGTGCTGGTCGCTGCGCCGGTGTTTACCGTTATCTGGCTGATACCGGTGATGGTGGGCAATTTTAGATAATAAAAAAAGCCTATGCCTACAGCCAGATCACCGGTTACATTGTTATGTGACCCGCTGGCAGACAGCTGTACAAGTGCATAACCATTGGCATCGGTAGTAATTGTAGTTCCTGCCCCAGTCACATAATTAGATATTATCTCAAACTGCGTGTTGGGAATAATGACGTTCGAAGAGTCCCGTATCTGGAGGTGGAGAGTTCCCGTAACGCTATAGCTAATAGCCATTGGCTCAATTCCCGGAGGTAACCGCATACCGGCGTTCACATCTGTAACCGTCGTATCCTCGGATATATCAATCGGATTAGAAATCACCTTTGAATAATCCGGCGTAAAGTAAAACTTGTTGTCGTTCTGTACCCCCATAAGCGGCAGCAGATATGATCTGCCGTTTTCCTCGGCCTTGATACCCACGATATACCTGCTGCCCGGTTCCATATCCTTAAACAGATAAATGCCGTCCATATCCGTTGTGACCGTCTTCATAGCATTGTCCGTATCGCCCTCGGCATACAAATAGACAGGATAATCCGCAAGAGGCAATTCCGTGCTGTCGTATGTACCGTCCTCGTCGGTGTCAATCCAGATGACACCAGATATGCTGTTCGTATATGTGTCTGATCCAGTACTCGTGGTACGTTCCGTCCCAGCACCCTCAATCACCTCTGTCTCCTCACTCTCGGGATCCTCTCCACCAAACTCCGAAACAGATGCTTCTTCCGTTTCTGCCATCGCTTTTGGTTTCTCTTCACCAGCTTGCGCATCAGCATCGGCTCCATCAGCTTCCGTCAACTCCTCTGTTCCCTGTGCTGTTTCGTCTCCCGAAGCAAAGGCCATTTCAATCGGAACAGTGCCGCAGATAAGAACAACAGCCAGCAGCAGGCATAAAAGCGGTCTGATCTTCCTAAGTTTCTTTTTTCCTTTCATCTTCTTTCTCTACCTCCATCTATCTGATTTCTATTTCATCCTCCAGGTCCCTTCCTGACCCTTTCCCCTTCTCTTTATCCTGTTCACAGCATAGACAGAGCTGGTCCCGGGTTGATGGGATTGATATATTTTTAGAGGATGCTCGCGCGGGCAGCCCACCCTGTTTCCTCCACCTGTATCTAAAAGGCTTCCTATCTCCTCGGATTCAAACAGATCCCGGACGGTATATTGGGAAAGCAGTTCCTTCAGCTCTTCATTCAGCCGACTGCATGTCAAAAACATCCGCGTTTCTTTTTGACGGGACGCTGCATCAATATTTGCACAGAGATCAACGCCTTCCATTATCCTTACAAGCTCTAAAAATGTAATTTCATCAATGCTTTTCTCCAAAGTAAAACCACCGCCGGCTTCTCCCCTCCCCTGGTGTGCGTAAACGATGCCTTCCTGCCCCATTATGCGTAAGAGTTTCAGAATCATCCCCGTGGAATAACCTTCCTTTTCGGCAATCTCCTTGGAAGTGACCACCCTGCCCTCCCCCTCGTCAAGTCTATATAGAATCCTAAATGCATAAAAAGTGCTCTGATTTATCTTCATGCCCTCACCTCCAATACCACCTGCACCATCAGCCCGCTGTCTGCAACCACTTCTGAATAATGCTGATTTTCTGTTTGATAAAATTTATTTTGATGCAACTATCACATGGCTTTTGCGGGATAAACCATGCTATAATAGGGTATGTTATGATTAGGATGTTTTTACCCTGTTTTCGTCAAGTTCCAAAAATGACGACCAGTCATCTGTTCCCCCTGATACCGTAAGGTTTTTCTTTCTTTTTGACTATAAATCCGACGGCTTATTCTTACCTGACTCAAAAACCGGACTGAGAATAGCGGTTCATAGGCGCAAAAAAGCCCGGAAACACAAAAAATAGTTTTCCAAAAAGGAAACCTCCCATTTTTTCTATTTCCGGGTATGGCAAACAGCGTGAAACTATTTTTTCACGCGACTTGATCACCTTGCGGTCGCTATCCTTTATGCTGAGCGGGCGAACAACCCATCCAGGGTATTCATGACCGAACGCTTATGCTCCATCTGGCTGTGCCCATACCGGTCCAGGGTCATTTTGGCTGATGCATGTCCCAGGATCTCACTCAACGTCTTGATGTCAAAACAAAGCTCCATACACCGGGTGGCAAACGTATGCCGGAGTGCATGGAAGTTGATATCCGCAAGTCCCGCTTTCTTTAACAAGACCTTAAACCGGTACTGCAGGATGCGCGGCTCCAGCGGATGC
>Ga0153940_1001373_pt1 | contig 10927 bp, 12 predicted proteins | sample TSNJ024MetaG_FD_104736 | JGI IMG/M metagenome (GOLD analysis project Ga0153940, IMG submission 104736) | Attine ant fungus gardens microbial communities from New Jersey, USA - TSNJ024 MetaG | ecosystem: Host-associated > Fungi > Mycelium > Unclassified | place: USA: New Jersey, Brendan T. Byrne...
CTAAAATATTTCAACCATTTAGTTTTGCGGTAAAGTCCGCCATTGCTTCTGAAATCTTTATCTGTTGCGGGCATACAGCCTCACAATTTCTGCAACCGATGCAAACGCTTGGATGCTTATCCTGCGGCACTGCCATGAGTGCCATTGGCGCAATAAAGCCACCACCGGTAAAGCTATGCTCATTGTATAGTTTTAAGAGCGCAGGTATATCCAATCCTTGCGCACAATGGCTTACGCAGTAATGGCAGGCTGTGCAGGGAATCCCTCCGACCATGCTTTTTGCAATAGAAAACAGTGTATCGGTTTCCACAGCGTTCAGAGGTTTATTCGTTTCAAAGGTGCGGATGTTGTCTTGCAGCTGCTCGAAGTTTGACATCCCAGAAAGGATCATCGTCACGCTCTCGACCGACTGCAAGAAGCGGAACGCCCACGCAGGCATATTTTCGTCAGGACGGAGTGACTTTAGCTTTGCAATCGCTTCGTCAGATAGATTTGCAAGTCTGCCACCCCGTAACGGCTCCATGACCCAGATGGGGATATTGTATTCTCGCAGAAGTTCCACCTTGGTATTGGCTTCCTGAAATGTCCAGTCCAACCAATTGAGTTGAATTTGGCAGAATTCCATATGCTCGCCGTAAGCATTGAGAAAGCGTTTCATGACATCATAGCTGCCGTGTGCGGAAAAACCGAGATGACGTATGCGTCCGTTTTCCTTTTGCTTCAACAGGTAAGCAAAGATGCTGTATTTTTCGTCTAAGTAAGCGTCGATGTTCATTTCGCATACATTGTGAAACAGATAGAAGTCGAAATACGCAACTCCGCACTTTTCAAGCTGCTTTTCAAAAATCGTCTCGACCTTATCCATGTTGGAAAGATCATATCCGGGAAATTTTGTGGCAAGGCAGTAGCTCTCGCGAGGATATTTACTTAGCGCCTTACCCATAGCAATCTCAGAATTGCCGCCGTGATAACCCCATGCGGTATCATAATAATTGATGCCATGCTCCATCGCATAAGCAATCATTTCTACGGTCGCCGCTTCATCGATCCGCACATCATCGCCGTCAATGACAGGCAGACGCATAGCGCCCATGCCGAGTGCCGATAATTTCAAATTTCGATAGTCTTTGTAGATCATTTTTTTAGATCACTCCTTTTTCTCATCCATTGCATTGACATAATATTTCAATCTTGTCCTTTCTAACCAACACGACAAGCGTCATTATCATCAATCATTAACAGAGGCGCTTCCTCATGTTACAAAAGAATATCTATAATAAAGCCTGTCGTTGACGCAAACAACATGGTAAAAAACAGATACAGGAAAAATCGTCTGATGCCAAGAATAATTTTCATAGCTCCAAGATTAGTAATTTTTGTTGCAGGCCCGGTAATCATAAAAGCTGTCGCCGATCCCATGCTCATTCCTGTGGCCAGCCATTGCTGCAAAAGTGGAATGGTTCCGCCGCCACAGGCATACAAAGGTACGCCTATAGTGGCTGCCATGAGTATTCCAAAGGCACGATTTCCACCGGAAATTGAAACCATTGTGGTTTCAGGAACATAACGCTGGAATAGGGCCGCCAAAACAATACCAAGCAGGAAATAGGGGCCAGTTGCCTTAATGTTGCGCCAAATGTTCTTTAACAGCCGAAGCAGCAAATTGGGGTCAGTATCCCGGCTTTCCGATTCCTTAAAGCCGGAGAAATTGAAGAAGGTCTTGTCTTTTTTCGTGTAAAAAAAATGAATCAGTAGTCCAGCTGCAGCGCCACATAGGAAGCAGGAAACAATGCGTATCACCAGAGCCGTATTCCCCAATACGGCACTGTAGATGATGAGTTGGGGATTGAGAAGTATCGAACTCATCATAAATGCGGCGAGCCAGTCGTCCTTGATCCCTTTTTCGGAAAATGACGACGCAATTGGAATCGTGCCATACATGCAAAGAGGCGAGGCGATTCCGATCATGCTTGCGGGAATCACACCCAAGACGCCAAGTCGCTTTCCGTGCAGTGCAGTGAAAAGCTGGTGTATCTTATTTTTCCCGAATACCGAGATGACGGAACCGATGATGATGCCAAACACCCAATATCCGAAAATTTGCTCGAATTGGATGGTAAAGTAATACCATAGATAAACGAATTCTCGCTGTAAAATATCCAGAACGTATATCACCTCCCGCTTCTTTCTGACGCATGTATAGCATCGCAACATTCCAAAACCTTATGGAACAAGAAATACTGCTCCTCAAGCGGAATCCACTTCTCGTTGAATTGGGCAGCACCCTGTTCACCGTTTCTTGATATAATCCGTTGATATTGCTCGTCAGGGTTAACCGTTAGAAATATTCGATAGTCGTAATAGCCTCGCAAAACAGGGTGACAGGAGTAAGCTCCTTCAATGATGTTGACAGCACGCGGTTCCACGGTTATTTCATCCGCCATTACCTGCGTATGGCAGTCGTATGGCTGGTATGAAAAGGATTGTCCCTGCCTTAAAGGGATAATGACTTCCTGCTGGAAACGCTCATAGTCCACATTGCCGCCTGGCTCTTTCATCCGCTCCGGCGTGCGCTGCTCCGGATGAAGGAAAAAGTCATCCATATGTATGACATTGCTGGAAAACGCCTGCCTAAGATGTGCCGCAAGCGTGGTCTTTCCTGCGGCACATCTTCCGTCAATCGCAATGAGTAAATGTGGTTTCTGCACACTCAACTCAAGAATTCTCTTCAATAACAATGTCTGGTCAACCGTTTCCATGATTAAGCTTTCCGACAGACTTGTCTTTGGCGGCTTCTTTAGAAAAAGGTACCAGCCCGGTTTTATTCAGTGCAATCATAATCGCAGCAAGCTCCGGTCTGGAATTATCGCTCTTTTCCTTTTGCGCTTCATCAAGTACCGTGTTATAGTCCGATGAATAGGGTGTGACAGTCCTTATCTCGAAGATATCCCCGCCGACTTGTTCATGAATTAGCTCGGCAATCTTTTGTGTGTTCCCCGAATGTGAGAAGTACACGACAAGGATATCGCTTGTTTTAGAATCTGCTTGTTCTTCCTGTTCATCTCCACTGTCCATAGGAGCAGCAGATGAATTGATTTCACTCTCCGAAGGAGCAGCGCTTGGAGCAGCTGTCGGTTCACCGATTTCGTTGGCTGGCGGTTCGGATGAACCGTTTCCCTGTGGAGCTTGATTACCAGCACATGCGGCAAGGGTCAGAACCAATAGAGCTGAAAGGCACATTGTTATAATTTTCTTCATACAGAGCCTCCTACTTTTCTGTTTTCTTCCGCAGGAGCGGAAACATTTTGTTCCACTCTGCTAAACGGTTTTATGGTTTGATGACTATCTTGAGCACTGGATCCGTACGGGAAGTTAAACGCTCGAACGCGTGCTGAAGCTGATCCAGCGGCATGACATCGGTGACGTATTTCTCCGCATCGATCATGCCACTTGCAATCAGGTCGATGGTTTCCGTAAATTCGGCGCGTGTACAGGACACGCTGCCGATGATGCGTATCTCTCTCAGTACGACCCGGTTGATATCGATCAGTATGGGTCCGTCAGGGTTGCCCACCGTCACAATCTCGCCGCCGGGCTTCACTCCGTCCAGAGCGGTCTTGAGGGTTTCTTCCGAACCGACTGCTTCAAACACGATGTCAAAACCGCCATCCGAAGCCTCCTGCATCTTTCTGACCAACTCAGAGTCGTTACCATCAAAATACTCGTCAAAATCGCCGATTTCTTTTGCCTTGGCGATTTTACGGTCGTTGACCTTGGACATAGCCACATAAGACGCACCGGCCTTTTTAGCTAAGCCGCCCATCAGCTGTCCGATGATGCCGCTACCCACGACCAGAACCTTGTCATGGAGCTTAAGGTTGGACTGCCTGATGGCGTGATAAGCCACCATCAGCGGATCGATTAAGCCAGCGGCCACGTCGGAAACGGTGTCCGGCAGCTTATAGGCATTCATGGCTTTTCCTACATATTTTTCCGCATAAGCGCCGTTACAGACAAAGCCGACATAATTCGTACCGTTCACATCGCGGCAGAGCTGCTCCTGGCCGGTCTGGCACATATCGCATTCGCCGCAGTACAGATTGGCCCAGAAGGCCACACGGTCGCCCACCTTGAAGTCGCTGTCGCCGGGATTCATGACAACGCCGCAGAACTCATGACCCATTATAAAATTTGACATATCGCCAGTACCCCAGCCTTTACCAGCTTTCCACATGTGGATATCGCTACCGCAAACCCCGCAGGCCGTGACCTTGATTTCAATCAGGCCGGGACCCACAGCTGGCACCGGCACATCCATCATTTCAATTTGTTTAGGTCCGGCCAAGACACCGGCTTTCATAATCTGTTGCGAAATAATTTTTTCCATTAGAACATCCTCCTATTTTGAATTAAAATATTTACTGATTTGTTTCATTCTCTGAACCTGATCCACATGGAACGGACAGCGTGAATTACAATGACCGCAGTAGGTGCAGGCATCTGCCTTTACCACAAGCTTGTTATAATGCTCTCTGGCCAGTTCATCACCAGCAAGAGCTAGATCGTAATACTTGTTGATGAGTCCGACATCAAGCCCTGACGGACAGGGCTGACAATGATTGCAGTAGACGCAGATACCATCAGCATCCTGTGGAGCAAATGTTCCAAGAATGGAATAGTCTTTTTCTTCGTCAGTCGCGCGAAAGAACCCAAGGATACGTTCAAAATCACGCTTATCACGAATGCCGGGAAGCACCGTCAGAACGCCCGGCTTATCCAAGGCGTATTGAATACACTGATACTCGGAAAGCGCCTGATGGAAGGGAGATGTTTTCGCGTCCAGCAGCAGCCCGCCACTGAAAGCTTTCATGACGGAGATGCCTACGCCTTCCGTTTCGCAACGGCGGTACAAAGCCATACGCTCGTCAATAGAGCCAATGGCGTAATCACCATGCCTGTAATCATAGGCGGGGTTGACGCTGAACATTACCATATCAATCAGCTTTGTATCCAACATTTTATTGACTAGCTGCGGCGAGTGTGAGGACATGCCGATGTAATGAACAGACCCCTCGTTTTTCAATTTTTCTATATATTCAAGTACACCGTTTCCTAACACCCTATCTAAATCTGGTTGCTCGTCAATACAATGTATAAAGCCCATATCAATATAGTCGGTCTTTAAGGCTTTAAGCTGCCAATCGACCGATTTTTTAATCGTGTCTAATTCGACAGTCCACCCATATTTTCCGGTTTCATAGTTTGCGCCAAAATGCACTTGAAAGTAAGCTTTATCTCGCTTTCCGGCTAGGGCGCGGCCAAATGCTTCAAATGGCTTGGCGTCGGCTGACGCCATATCAAAATAATTGATACCGTTTTCCATCGCCAACACAACAGTTTCTTCAATTTCTTTTTCGGAAGCTGTACCTATTGAGCTGGTACCAAGGCCAATAACGCTAAATTCTTCCGTTCCTCTTTGAAATTTACGATAATCCATAATCGCCGTCCTTTCTAACATATCGAAACACTCTAAATCTTAGTTTCCATGTTTTCCCGTTCTATCCGTCTCAGTAAAATCGGGCACATGATTGATACAAACAGCGTTGAGGTGAACCAACAGAGTGGGCTTACAAACGCCATACCGGTGAAACCAAAATACTTAATAAGTAAAAATGCCGAAACCGAGCGCACTACTATTTCCATCACACCGATAAGAAGCGGCATCAGCGTTTCACCAAGTCCCACCAGCGTGAATCGAACCACGAAATTTACTCCCAGTATGAAATAGAATACCGATGTGATTTTCATGTACAGCGTTCCCGAGTCGATGATTCCCTGCTCCCCGCCGCCTACAAAAAGCACCATGAAGTATTTGCCGAAGAAGAAAATCAGTAATGCCGACACAAGGCTGAGTCCGATTGTTATCTGCATACATTTGCGCATCCCCTCGCGTATGCGGTTAAATTCACGCTTTCCGAAGTTTTGTGCGACAAAGGTTGACATGGTCGTTCCAAACGCGCCCATGATTTGATAAATTAACGTGTCGGTTTTGCTCGCGGCGGTGTAGGCGGCAACATCGGCGCTACCCAATGTATTCAGCGTGTTTTGCAATAACAAAAAACTGACCGATAAAAGCGACGCAAAGAGAGCCATGGGCAGGCTAACTTTTATATGCTCCTTAATCAACGCACCATCCAGTTTCCATTCACCCGGCCGGAATTGCAGCATTGGTAAGCTTTTGCGTATATACCAGAAACACAAAATACCCGAAATAATTTGCGATATAATTGTTGCGATGGCAACTCCCGCAACACCCCATGAGAATACCAACACAAACAACAAATCAAGCACAACATTGACTAGAGACGCTATCACCAAAAATACAAACGGCATTTTACTGTCACCCAATGCACGCATAATCCCTGCCTGAAAGTTGTAACATACGGTGGTAGCAGTCCCTGCAAAACATATGGTGGCATATAGTACCGCATCATCAATGATGTCCAGGGGCGTGTTGATAAGCTCAAACAGAGGACGGCACATAAAAATACCTGCAAGCGTGACTATGGCGGCGAGAACCACGCTTATATAAAGACCGTTTGCAACTGCTTTGCGCGTCTTGCTCATATCTCCCGAACCAAAGTACTGCGCTATTACTACAGACAGACCGCCGCTCATCCCTATGGCGAGCCCCATAAGAAGCTGAACAACGGGAGCCGTTGCGCCGACTGCCGCGAGCGCACGGTAGCCAACGCCTTGCCCCACCACAGCAGTATCCACCATGTTGTAAAATTGTTGAAACAGATTTCCGAGCATCAAGGGTATCGCAAAGGCAACAATGACCTTGCGTATATTTCCCTCTGTCATATCAACGGTTCTGTTGCCAAATAGCAATTTAGGCATTAAAACTTCACCTTACTTCCCTGTTCTTTGTGCCTCAGACGCAGGGTAACGGTCACCCACGATGTTTATCTTGTCAAGCGCTTCATTGATTTTCTTGCTTTCACTCTCGGTGAAAATGATGTTTGCCGAAGCGTTGTTCTCCCGAATCCTATCGACCTTTGTCGTCCCCGGAATCGGCACAATCCAGGGCTTCTGCGCCAATACCCACGCCAGGGCAATTTGAGCCGGTGTTGCCCGCTTTTCGTTTGCCAATTGTTGTATGAAATCAATGACCACTTGATTGGCTTCCATAGCTTCCGCAGTAAATCTTGGCAGCTCCGCCCGATTGTCATTTTCACCAAAAGACATGTTTTTATTGATTTTTCCAGTCAAAAAGCCGCGCCCCAGTGGACTATAGGCAACAAGTCCAATTCCCAATTCTTCCAAAGTTGGAAAAAGCGTTGTTTCCACCGTTCGCCACCACATGGAATATTCGTTTTGTACCGCAGCCAATGGTTCAACAGCATGAGCTTTGCGAATGGTTTTCGCATTAGCTTCTGAAAGTCCCCAGTGTTTTATTTTCCCTTCCTTTTTGAACTGCCCCATCAAAATGGCTATATCTTCAATCGGGACGTTGGGGTCAACGCGGTGGACGTAGTAAAGGTCTATATAATCAGTTTTAAGCCGCCGCAAAGAACCTTCTAAGGATTTGCGAATGGTCTCCAGCCTGCTATCCAGTCCATACTTTGTTGCGATTTGCAGCTTGTCTCTCTGCCCAGCTATAGCATCGCCTACAAGTTCCTCGTTCGTATATGGGCCATACACTTCTGCTGTATCAAACATGGTGATTCCTGAGTTAATGGCAGAATGGACTACTGAGATCATTTCGTTTCTATCCTTTGCCGGTCCACGATGATGGTTTAATCCCATGCAGCCAAAACCAATTTCAGATGTTTTCATCTTTCCTATCGTTCTTGCCGTCATATTGATCTCTCCTAGATTTTTATTTTTTTAAGCCATGCGGATAATTTTGCTCGCGCGGTTCCGCCGCCATCGCCGTAAATCTCAAAGCTGTCAAGAACTGTAGATTGCGGACACAGCTTCGCAATGTCTTTCACAACTTTGCCCAACCCGCCCCCGCCGTGTGTGCAAAACGGCACGATAATCTTGCCGGACAAATCGTTTTGCGACAGGAACGTGGCAACAGGCGGCGCGATGGTGCTCCACCAATTTGGGGAACCGACAAAGATCGTGTCATAGACATCCAGATTAGGAATCTGTGTTTTGACTGCCGGATGATAACCGGCTTGGATTTCCTTTTTTGCCTGTTCCACTACGGCGTTATACGAGATAGGATATGCTTCCTCCGGCTGTATAGGAAACATATCACCGCCGGTCTGTTGTCCGATAAAATTAGCGATTTTCTCGGTGTTGCCAGAATGGGAATAATACACAATCAAAATATTTTTATCCATATAGAACTCCTCCTTGGATTCCGGTCAGCTTTTCCGGTACTTCCGGATAGCGTTCACCTTTAATTTATATGCTTTCAATAAGGAGCGATCTGCCCCAACTGAATGCTGAAATAGTACCACAGATAGATGACTTCACGCCGGAGCACATCACTCATCAATGCTCACCAGTTCATATTCCAAACTCCCGAGGCCGATCTCGGCTGCATATTCGATACAATGGGGTCCGTTGCGGACTTCCATGCGGTTGACCAAATCCTGACCATCCGATGCGGCATAAACGAGATCAATGCAGGCTTTGTCCAGTGCCACCGGATCGAGAGATGCCAGGATACCAATATCAGCCATAGTGGGTGCTGCCGGATTACTGTCGCAATCACAGTCAACGGATAGATGATTCATTACACTGATGTACAGTATGTTTTCTCCCGCATCATCGGCGACTGCCTTGGCAGCTTCGGCCATAGATTCGAGGAACGTATCCTGCGTACCGCCGCTCCAACTGGTAGTACTGTGGCCTGATGAATGTATCAGTGTTTTGCCTGCGGATGAAGCGTAGCCTATGGACATATTTTTGATTGCGCCGCCCAAGCCTGCCATGGCATGACCTTTGAAATGTGACAGGACAATATGGAAATCGTAATTTGCATAACCCGCTCCCACAATGTCTTCTGTTAGATGCTGTCCACCTGTAACAGGCAAGCTTATCTCACCCTCGCCATCCAGAATTTCAACAGGCGCGATAGCCGTAAAGCCATGATCTTCGACTACTTGATAGTGCATGGCAGTGCTTGCGCGCTGACCTCCATAGGCCGTGTTGGCATCAACAATGGTGCCGTCAACCGATTGAACCAAATCCTTTATAAGGTCAGGAGAGAGAAAATGGTTGCCCCCCGGTTCGCCGGTGCTGATCTTTACAGCCACATTGCCGGTCGCTTCACGCCCTAAAGCCTCATAGATAGCGATAAGCCCCTCCGGGCTGATGTCTGTTGTCATATAAACTACCGGAATTTCACTTGACGCAGAGCCGTTTCCCACTTGCGAAACCTCCTTTTCATTATTGATGGGAGCTACACTTTCTGAATTCGGTTCAGCTTCGGGCGTGGAAACACTTGCCTCGTCCTGTGGCGGTGTTGCGCCGATATTTCCCTGCTCACAAGCTGTTAGAGTAAACAACAGCATGGCTCCTATAAGAATGGTAAGTACCTTGTTCATCTTCATTCCTTCCTAGTAAGTTCGTCTTTAATTATTTCGATAAGTCAACATCACTTAGCCATCTTGATATTTTATCATTAGCATCTTTACCACCATTTTCATATAGCTCAAGGCAGTTAAGGATTTTGCCACCTTCACACAACTTGCCAATATCAGTCTTAACCCGGCCCAAGCCTCCGCCTCCATTTGTGCAGAACGGAACAATTGTCTTGCCATCCCAATTGTGTTCAGCCAGAAATGTCGCAACTGGTGGAGAAATTGTGTTAAACCAGTTTGGTGAGCCGACGAAGATCATATCGTAGGATTCAAAGTCATCGCATTCCGTGGCCAATACCGGTCGATATCCCACCCGGGTTTCCCTTTTCGCCTGCGCTTCACAGGTTTCATAATCGCTTGAATATGGTGCAGCAGGCTGAATCTCAAGCAGCGTTCCACCCACCACATCGTGTATTTGCTCTGCAATGCCGCGCGTATTGCCTGTGTAGGAAAAGTATGTTATCAATATGTTCTTGTTCATAATATCCACCTTTCTTATAGCTCTTTCCTGCGTTAGATGTTTTGAGTTAATCTGGCTCCCAGCTCGAAAGCATTTTTGCAATCAATCGGGAATTGCTCAGCTTTCACTTTAGCTTTTGCTTTTTCATCAAAAGCTGTAGCGACGTATTTGGAATAATCGTTGAATTGGTAGGTATCATATGCCGCCATGGATTCGCTATATCCGAATAGCTTTTGTAGGTACCGCTCAACGACTTGTAAGCCGTGTAAATACCCCGCCTCAATCATGTAATCCTGCGTGACGTTCATCGTATAAATAAAACCGACAGGCACTTTCTTTTCCAGCAAGCCCTTGTATCCTTCTGTGTAGGTCAGGATTGGAAACATCAACCGTTCCAGAAACGCACGCATATACCCTGTTATCGAGTCAAAATACATTGGCGAACCGAGAACAAGAGCATCAACCGTTTGGATTTTTTCCAGTACTGGCAGAAGGCCGTCGTTATACGCACACTTGCCATAGCTGGGGCCATCTTTGAGTTTGCAGGCAAAGCAGCTCATACAGCCTTTATAGTCCAAATCAAACAGGTGTATTAACTCCGTTTCAGCTCCCTGCGCTGCTGCACCATTCAAGGCGTTTTGTAGCAGCGTTGCTGTGTTTTTGTTTTTTCGCGGACTTCCATTGATTGCTAAGATTTTCATTTCATATCTCCTCCTTTATAAAACTCGTGGTCACGGGGCTGAAAGCCCCATAACTACGGCATTTGTTTCAGCGACTACATGTAGTCGCTGTAGTTACTGTGCTTCATAAACCCGTCAGATAGACTATTAAAATCTTGACTTCATGAACCGACTTGATATGC
>Ga0153940_1001377_pt1 | contig 10915 bp, 8 predicted proteins | sample TSNJ024MetaG_FD_104736 | JGI IMG/M metagenome (GOLD analysis project Ga0153940, IMG submission 104736) | Attine ant fungus gardens microbial communities from New Jersey, USA - TSNJ024 MetaG | ecosystem: Host-associated > Fungi > Mycelium > Unclassified | place: USA: New Jersey, Brendan T. Byrne...
CCGGGCTGCCGCGATGGAAAGGTATACATACCGGCCCCTCCGCTTCCACAAGCGCGCGCACTGTTTCAACAGAAAACAATGGCACGTCCACGTGGGTAATTATCGCCGCCGAGCATTTATCCCGCAGATAGGCAAGTCCTGTCTTTACATTGTCCAGCATCTCAGCGTCCCCATGGCCGTGAAGGAAAACCACGTTCATGCGTGACGCGATTTTTTCCGTCTTATCCTCATCCTCGTTACAGACCACCACTATACGCTCTATACCCGCGTGCTTAAACACCATGACTATACGTTGTATCGCTGTGATGGTTCCTACTTCCTTTAGCGGTTCAAAGTTATCTTTGCGCGCGGTTTTTCCGGCAGCAATAATTAAAGCCGCATTCATACTCATTCACCCCTTTTGTTACGAGGAAGCCCGAGAGCTTTCCACCAGAAAATTAACATATCTTACTATGCTTCCCATAAACCTTCCGGCGTCCATTTTGCCCTTGGCTATGGAAGACAGACCTTTTTCCCATTTCCCTGTGGTTTCCGGAGACTTTACCTGTTCAGGAACTATTGAAATAAGTCTTATACCTTTTTCGGTAGGTATAAGAGTCCGGCCCTTTCGCTCAAGATAACCTACTTGAAGCAGCCGCTCAATTATGGCGGCTCGGGTGGCCGGAGTCCCTAAGCCGGAATCCTTCATTTGCTCCTTGAGAGTTTCGTCCTCTACAAAACGGCCCGCGTTTTCCATGGCGGACAGAAGGGTGGCTTCCGTGTATGTCTTTGGGGGCTGGGTCTTTTTCTGCTTGAGCTGAGATTTTGACAAAGGATATTCCTGACCTGTCTCAAGCTCGGGAAGGACGGCGTCCTCCTCGCCTTCCTCCTTATCCTTATCGTTTTTATAAAGCTCCATGAAGCCAAGCTGATTTACAGTCGTTCCCTTTGTAAGAAAATTTTCTTCTTCAATGATGGTGATAATGCGGGTGACCGAATACAGATAAGGCGGATAAAAAACCGATATGAACCGGCGGGCGATAAGTCCGTATACATTGAGCTCGTCCTGGCTTAACGCGTTAATATTGACCTTTGACTCAGTTGGGATTATCGCGTGGTGATCCGAAACCTTCCCGTTGTCGAATATCCTTTTGCTAAAGGGTAATGCTTCCATATCCAGCAGCCGCTGGGCATAGTCCTTGTATTCTCCAAAATCAAGCCGTTGTAGAACGGCCCGTATCTTAGGCTTCATGTCGTCGGTGAGATAACGGCTGTCGGTTCTGGGGTAGGTTATGAGCTTGCGCTTTTCGTACAAATCCTGCGCTATAGAAAGGGTCTTTTTTGCCGTGTAGCCGAATTTTCGGTTACAGTCCCGCTGCAGCTCGGTCAAATCGTAAAGAAGCCAGGGCAGCTGCTTTTTGTCTTCTTTTTCTATAGAATCTACCCGTCCGTTTTTCCCTTTTATTTTATCTATAATGGCCTGAGCTTTTTCCTTTTCGAATATTTTACTTTCTTTTTTATCTTTATCTACCCATATGGCCTTGTAAATATCAAAATCTACGAATATCTCCCAATAGTCCTTGGGAACGAAAGCGTCTATCTCTTTTTGCCTGGCCACAATAATGGCCAGAGTTGGAGTCTGTACCCTCCCTATGGAATACAGCACGTTATGGCGCAAAGTGTACGCCCGTGACGCGTTGATGCCAACCAGCCAGTCCGCCTCTGAGCGGCATTTGGCCGAACGGTACAAATTGTCGTATTCACTCCCGGGCTTAAGCTTTTCAAAGCCCTCAGTGATGGCCTTGTCCGTCATGCTGGATATCCAAAGCCGCCGGAAAGGCTTTCGGCACTTAGCATAGTCATATATGTAACGGAATATAAGCTCTCCCTCCCGTCCGCTGTCGGTGGCGCAGATAAGGGAGTCCACTTCCTTTGAGCCCATCAGCTTTTTCAGCACGTCCAGCTGCTTTTTGGAGGATTGGATCGGCTTTAGCTGAAACGAAGATGGAATAATTGGCAATGACCCAAGGCTCCATTTTTTCAGCGACGGGTCATAATCCTGAGGGTCCGCTAAAGAGACCAAATGTCCTACGGCCCAGGAGATTATGTATTCATCGGAATATAAATAACCGTCACCCTTGCTTTTACATTTTAAAACCTTGGCTATGTCGCGCCCTACCGAAGGCTTTTCCGCTATTATCAGTGTCTTTCCCAATGAATCACCCTTTTTCTAATGAAATAAAACTTCCGCCACTTCAGCAAGGGCGCTGTTATTGTTGTCAGCTTTTGTTACATAACCGGCTATGGACCGTATCTCCGGCTCCCCGTTAGCCACAGCGACGCCCAAGCCTGCCACGAGCAGCATAGATTCATCATTGTAGTTATCGCCTACGGCTACGGTTTCTTCCGGCAGAATCCCAAGATAGTCCGCCAAAAACATAAGCGCGCTTCCCTTTGAGGCTTCCGGGCTGCAAAATTCAAGCAGCCAGGGGCTGGAGTAAAACATGTTGAAGCTGCCTGGGGCACGGTTTGACATGTAATCTCTGGCCTTCTCCAATTCTTTTTTATCTCCCCGCAGCATAATTTTTAATGTCGTATCTTTTATGGAAGAAAAGCTTTCCAATACTTTATAAGGCACCTGGGCCATGTTGATATAAGGCTCCGTCACTTCGTTGATACGGTACATATAAAGGCAGTTCTCCGTGTAAACTAAAGGCTCCAGGTTAAACCCGGATACCTCTTCAAGGATAAAATCAAAGAGATTTCGTCCCAAAAGTACCCTTCTCAGTTTGCGCCGCGTATCCGTTTCATACACAAGACACCCGTTAAGACCTATTCCATAGCAGTCTGGAGCTCTGATTCCAAGCATATCCTCAAAGCGCATCAGAGACATAGGCGAACGCCCGGAGCAAATTAAGGTATAAACCCCCTTATCCCGAAGCATGGCAAGGGCTTCCCTGTTTTTTTCACTTAGCTCGCTTTTGTCGTCAAGCAGGGTTCCGTCAAGATCGGTAGCCAGCAGCTTATACCTCATAGAGTTCCACCTGCTTTATGACATCGGACAATTCAGGAATAGACATGGCCGCGCCTTTTTTGGATACAGCCATGGATGAAGCCATAGCAGACATTTTGAGGGCTGTTTGTATAGGATATCCGTTTGTTATTGAGCTTAAAAAGTATCCGGTAAAGGTATCTCCCGCCGCCGTCGTATCCACTACGTCCGCTTGATAAATACCTTGCCGGTATTCATTTTCGGCGTCACGATAGCACGAGCCGTCTTCTCCAAGGGTAAGCACTATCTTGATGCGCGGGTATCGTGATATCAAATCGTCTAATATATCCTCGGGAGCTCTTTTGCCCGTAAGCCCTTTGCCTTCTATTTCATTAAGCAAAAGCCAGGAGATTTTGTTCAAATCGATTTTTAGTATTTGGTCGTTGATGGGCGAAGGATTAAGGGCGATAAGCATTCCTTTTGAATACGCCTTATCCACAATAAATTCAAGCATATTTATCTCGTTTTGCAGTACAAGCAAATCGCCTTCTTTGAAACGGGACAATACCGATTCCGCATATTCCTTGGTTATTTCCGCGTTTGCCCCGCTGTGGAGCAATATACAGTTTAGCCCTATGCTGTCTACCTGTATAATAGCGCGGCCGGCGGCGGAGCCTGAGGTATCGATAATGTCCGTATTTACTCCTTTTTCTCTTAAGGTGCTTATCAGCATTTCGCCATCCGCGCCCGCGTTGCCGGCGTGATAAACCTTACCGCCGGCCAGAGCCAGAGCGATGGATTGGTTAAGCCCCTTGCCGCCGGGAAATATTTCAAACTTATGTGATGAAATGGTCTCGCCGGGTCTGACAAAATGATCTACAGTAAAGACGTTATCCAAATTTAAAGAACCAAAATTTAATATATCGGGCATAACGCACCTCCAAGTTCTTTTAAAGAAATATAACATATTTGTATGCAAGCCTCAAGAGAGAGAGCTTGCGCTGTCCTGAAAGACATTACAAATATTACTTGATGTCTGAGTTCTATAATAGTAAAATATTAGAAATTAGCTTTCGGTTTATAAGATTAATAAAGAAAGGTGATGAAATATGAAATTGATATTATTAGGAGCGCCAGGGGCCGGCAAAGGAACGCAGGCAGCAGTCATATGCCGGAAGTTCATGATCCCCGCCATCAGTACCGGCAATATTATCCGGGAAGAAATGAAAAACGCCACAGAGCTTGGAGAAAAGGCGAAGAGCTATGTAGACGCCGGCGGACTCGTACCCGATGATCTTGTTATCGACATGCTTAAAAAACGCATTTCTCAGGAGGATTGCATAAACGGCTTTATTCTGGATGGCTACCCGCGAACAATACCACAAGCCCAGGCATTAGAGAGAATGGGCATTATCATCGACAAGGTTATTGATATAGAAGTGGAAGATGAAGAAATTGTGGAAAGGCTTGCCGGACGGCGCATGTGCTCGGCCTGCGGGACCACCTTTCATATTAAGTATAATCCGTCGAAGGAAGAGTACATATGCGATAGCTGCCAAGGAAGCCTAAGTATACGGGCGGATGACAACCCTGAAACCGTAAGGGAGCGCTTATTGGTATATCACGAGCAAACGGAGCCTCTTAAGGAGTTTTATGAGAAAAGGGGTAAGCTGTCAATTGTAAAGGGACAGGAAATGGTGGAGGATACCACCAGATTGGTTCTGGAGGCTGTGGAGGCAGAGTAAAATACAAATGGGGCTGTTAGCCATTTTATGTTTCCAAACTCTTGTTACCAAGTTGACGCTGACGACTATGTAGAGAGGGGATTGCGGGTACGCCCGCAATGACAAGAGGGATGGCTATTACTCAGGCTGCCGCAGCATATGCGGCAGCCTGCTTTGCTATGCCCTGAAACAGTATTTTCTATCAAAAGATAAAAAGAAAAATTAAGAAAACGCAGTATTGTCAGTGATAAAATCTATTATTCGAAAATATACTAATACAGGAATTTTTACTCTAAACTTTATTCTATGAGGTGAGTTTGAATGTCAATGCCCCAAATGCCCGATGTTAACACTGATAGAAAAAGCGCAGTCACTGCTGTTATTATGTCAATTGCTATGGAGGAGCTGGCGATTGCTCATATTTTGAACGCTGAGGGTGAAAAGCTTCAATATGTTCTTGGAACACTGGGGGATATAGACCCCGGGGAAATAACAATCTGCGACATTATGGCAGTGAACAAAAGTATACTGGAAACAATGCGTGAAGCAAGAAAAACCGAAATGATTCTTCAATTTAAGCTGGAGGACGCTACTGAATTAGATAAAAATTGTGACGAGGAATAAACGAGGTGAATTTTAATGTCGATGCCCCAGATGCCTGATATTAGCTCTGATAGAGAAAGCGCTATCAACGCCCTTATTACATCAATTGCTATGGAGGAGCTGGCAGTTGCGCATATTTTAAATGCCGAGGGCGAAAAGCTCCAATATTTTATTGGGGCATTAGAAGAAAACTTCCCTGACGTAATAACGATCTGCGATATATTGGCGATAAATAAAAGCATACAGGAAACAATGAGAGAAGCGAGAAAAACCGAAAGAGTTCTTCACTTCAAGCTGGAGAGCGCTCTCGAATTAGATAAGAATGGAGACGAAGAATAATGGCTGCACCATATGGGGATGGATTCTACGCAAATGAACCTCCTTCGAGCTATGGGTTAAATATTACGGACCTTTTCCACATTGTTGAGCCAAAGCCAGATGATCCTGGCATAGAAAGCGCGGTTGACTCGCAATATCCTAATGTGGCGGTCATCACGTTTGACAAAACAAACCAGTTTGGCGGAATGTGGGCGAATAATAAGCTGGATCTTGCTTTTCCTTTTTCTACGGAAATGCACCTGCATCTGGGACGTCAGTATGGCTACAGCGGACCTGTCGCCGACGGGATGACCTTTGTCATGCACAACGATCCTGACGGGCTTAACGCCATAGGAGGAGCGGGAGAAGGGCTTGGTGCTTACAGGGGCAGAAAGTGGTCCGGCACTGATACTGTTCCCCATGGTACCTGTTTAAAAAATTCATTGGTCATTGAATTTGATACATGCAGGGACAGAATATCCGAAGGCGCTCTTGTTGATGATCCGGGAGCCGCAGGCAGCGCTCACTGCTCGCTGCTTTTCCCCAGATCTAATACTATTACTATGTTATCCCATATGGAGGTCTATAATTTTACTCCAACGCAGGATTGGATCAAATTTGAGGCTAAGTGGACCCCCAATAACATCGGGGGCGGAACCCTCGATTATTCCTTTGGCGGCATTGAACGGGTGATCACGGTAGATAATATTATATCAACTTTTGGCGACACGACGGTTTACTGGGGTTTCACCGGATCTACCGGCGATTTTACAGCGGTCCAGGCCGCGGCAATCACCCAGCTGCCTATACAAAGCATCATTGCTGAAAAGACAGTAAAAAATGAAAACGGAGATGATATTGATCAGAAGCTCGCCCACCCGAATGACATTCTTTACTATACAATTAGGGTAACGACAAATATGCTGACCGGCTCAATCGGTCCTGTTGATATAGAAGATGAGCTTTCGGAGCATGTTACGTATATGGGAGGCGATGTTAAAGTAACTACACAGGCCGGCGATGTTTATGATATCACTCCTATCTTTGTAGGAAATACCATGAATATTGCTACAGGCCAGTATCTGACCGAAGATGAAGACTGGATTGAGGCCGCTTTCAGCGTTAGGGCTGCGGCTGACGCGGGAGGGCGGAATATTTATAATCAGGCTTTGATAAGCGCGGAAGGCCTGCCTGAGGCTCAAAGAACGAACAGCACAAGGGTTGTGATTTTTGCGGACCCTGAAAAAACTGTTTCCGATCAGAGCGCAGCGGGGCAAGGCGGCGCCATGGTGAAGCTGGAGGACCACATCACCTATAACCTTAACTATTTAAACAATCAGGAAACGACTGCCACCGTTGTCATTACCGACAAACTGTCCGCCGGGTTGGACTTTGTTTCAGCTACAAATGGCGGTATATATGACGAATCCTCCCGCACCGTGACATGGACCTTAGCGAACGTGCCCGCCGGCGTTGGCGGCATAGTGTCGCTGGTAGTACAGGTGAACAAAAGCGCTGCGGTGAGAATTGAGAACAGCTCCACCGTACAGGCAGGCGACGACGAGCCGCTGCCCTCAAATGTTGTGGTAAACCCTGTGGTCCCCAAGACTCCAAAGAAGATAGTGGCCCCGGACAGCCAAGCGGGGCGGCGGGGAGCTAACGTAAAGGCAGAAGACCTCATCACCTATAACATCACATATTTAAACTATCAGGAAACAGCAGCCACCGTTATCATTACCGACAAACTGTCCGCCAGATTGGACTTCGTGTCAGCCACGAATGGCGGTATATATGACGAATCCTCCCATACCGTGACATGGACCTTAGCGGATGTACCCAGCGGCGTTGGCGGTATAGTAGCATTGACGGTACAGGTAAAGGCAAGAGGTGTGACAAGGATTATAAACTCCGCTACGGTACAGGTAGGCTACAACGACCCGCTGACCTCAAATGTTGTGGTAAATCCCGCTATAACTTATCGCTGCCCAAAAGCAGGCGGAAAAGCGAGACGAGTTTGCAGACAAACAATCACAGGCTGCAAAATATGGGTAGACGACGACAACGCTAATGAAACCCGTCCTGATTCTATTGAAATCGTTCTGCTGCGGGACGGCGAAGAGTATAGAAGGAAAACGATATATTCAAAACGCGACGGAATTTACATTTTTGCCTGTCTGCCTGTATGGAAAAACTCTGAAGACAGATACTTCTACGAAATAGAAGAGCTCGAAGTTCCGGATAAATATGCAAAAACAATCGAAGGCTACAATGTTATAAATACGCTTATTTTTTAACTGATCGTAAATGTATAGAGGTTAAAACCCCCCAGGAATCGCCCGTTTTTATGGGCATCCTGTGGGGTTTTCCTGTTTTTGTAGGGGCGGCATTCTTGCCGCCCGTTATCTGCCCAATGACGCGGGCGGCAGGAATGCCGCCCCTACACCGGTTTATTCGGATTAAGAGATGATCGAAGCGTACGGAGATGCTGAACATGTACGCTTTTTTGTAAGGGACTGACTATAATTCTCAATCATATAATAGTGTAGGATATTGCTAATTAGCGGAAATCCGATAACTTTTGACAGTACCTACCTGTAGACGAATATAGTCATTATGGCAATATCTGTGTTGGACATGTTAGTTAAATTAATTTTATTAAGAGGTGATTTTTAATGTCTATACCGCAAATACCTGATATTGACTGTGATATAACAAGAAAAAACTCAGTCAACGTTATCATTACATCAATTGCGATGGAAGAATTGGCAATAGCGCATATTCTTAACGCAGAGGGGGAAAAGCTCCAATATGTTCTTGGAACACTTGAAGGAACAGATCCCGGTGAAATAACGCTTTGTGATATAATGGAGGTAAACAAAAGCATACGAGAAACAATGAGAGAAGCTAGAAAAACCGAAAGGCTGCTTCAATTTAAGCTGGAGGACATTCTTGAATTGGATGAGAATGGAGATGAGGAATAATGGCTCCACCATATGGAGACGGGCGGTTTGCGTATGAACCTCCAGCTGGCGCTGGGGTAAGTATTACAGACCTTTTCAGCATTGTTCCTAGGAGGCCTAATGATCCGGACATAAACAGCGCGGCTGATTCTCAATATCCCAATGTCGCGATCATTACTCCTGACTTAAAGAACCAATTCGGGGGGATGTGGGCGAAGGACCAGCTTGACATGACCCTGCCCTTTAATACAGAGATGTATCTGCACCTGGGTCATGAATATGGAAAAGACAGCGCGGGAAAACCCGCCGACGGAATGACCTTTACCCTGCACAACGACCCTGCCGGGATCAATGCCCTTGGAGGAGCGGGGGAAGGACTCGGCGTTTACAGGGGCAGAAAATGGATAGGTCCCTTGTATGAAACAGTGCCTCATGGCGCCCATTTGAAAAACGCGTTGGTTATTGAATTTGACACCTACCGAAACAGATTAAACGACTCCGCATTTGTTGATGACCCGGGAGCTCCCGGCACATCTCACTGCTCTGTCATAACTCCGGTTTCATCAGGAAATAATGCTGTTATTACCGAAGCAAACCATAGAGAAACCTTCTTTTTTGAGCCGGATCAGCATTGGGTAAAATTTTTGGTCACGTGGACACCCAACGGCAGCGGCGGCGGTACTCTGAATTACAGCCTTGGCGATCAAGAAAGACAGTACACGGTACGCAATATCATGGAGACTTTTAAGGGTACGCAGGTTTACTGGGGATTCACCGGCGCCACAGGAAATCAAACGGCGGTCCAGGCCGCGGCGATTATAGGACTGCCGAGGCAAGGGATCACTGTAGAAAAAACAGTGGAAAATGAAGCTGGAGAAGATATCGATCATGGAGTCGCCTTTTCGGGTGACACGATTCGATATACCATTTCGGCGACGGCAAACATGTTGATCGGACAAGCTGGCCCCATAATTATAGAAGATGAGCTTTCGGAATTTGTTGACTATGTGGCGGGCGATGTTCAGGTAACTACAAGCAGCGGCAACGTTTATGATATTACTCCTACCTTTAGCGGAAACATCATGAATGTCGACACGGGCCAATATTTAATCAACGAAGAAGACTGGATTGAGGCCGCTTTCAACGTCACGGTCAAGAATACCGCGGCAGGCGGAATTGTCTATAATAAAGCTGTTATAACCGCCACAGGCCTGACCGAGCCTCATGAAACGAATATTACCCAGGTTACGATTTTTGAAAACCCGCAAAAATCTATTTCCAACAACAGCGAAGCCGGGCAAGGCGGCAGCGCGGTCGGAATTGGAGATAAAATAACCTACAACATTTCTTATGGAAACATCGATGCCTCGGCTGCCACGATCATTATTACCGACAGACTAGGCGGTGAAGTTAATTTTGAGTCGGCCTCCGGCGGCATATATAATAGCGCCACACACACCGTGACATGGACCATACCCGATGTACCCGGCGGCGTTGGCGGCGTTGTGTCGGTGGAAGTAAGTGTAAACGAAACGGCTTCACAAACAATAGAGAACAATGCCATAGTGCAGGTGGGCGCACACAACCCATACACTACAAACACGGTAATAAACCCGGTGCGTCCGAAAGATCCTGTAAAGATGGTGTCCACCAACAGCGAAGCCGGACGCGATGGCGCTATGGTGAAAACAGGAGATCTTGTCACCTATAACGTCGTCTATATGAACTATAAGGAAACCGCGGCCTCTGTTGTCGTTACCGACCTCCTGCCTGGGGGAGTAGACTTCGTGTCCGCCGAATATGGCGGGATTTATGACGAAGCTACCCACACTGTGTCATGGACCTTCCCGGATGTAGCCAGCGGCGGAAGCGGCTTAGTAACGCTGGTGGTTCGGGTAAACGAAAGCGCTGTGGTGAGAATTGAGAACTATGCCCTGATGCAGGTGGACGCCCATGCCCCGTTGAGCACAAATATTGTAGTCAACCCGGTTAGCCCCAACGACCCGCAGAAGATCGTGTCAGCCAGCAGCGCGGCAGGACAAGGCGGCGCAATGGTGAAGATAGGAGATCGTATCACCTACGACATCACTTACACGAACTATCAAGAGACGGCAGCTGATATTGTCATTACCGACAAACTGTCCCCAGGAGCGGACTTCGTATCAGCCGCGAACGGAGGAGTATATGACGAAACCGAACACACAGTGACATGGACCCTGGCAGCCGTGCCCAGCGGTATGACCGGCACAGTGTCTCTGGTGGTACAAGTGAACCAAAACGCTATGATAATTGTTGAGAACTACGCCATAGTACAGGTAGGCGATAACGACCCGCGGGCC
>Ga0153940_1001381_pt1 | contig 10899 bp, 15 predicted proteins | sample TSNJ024MetaG_FD_104736 | JGI IMG/M metagenome (GOLD analysis project Ga0153940, IMG submission 104736) | Attine ant fungus gardens microbial communities from New Jersey, USA - TSNJ024 MetaG | ecosystem: Host-associated > Fungi > Mycelium > Unclassified | place: USA: New Jersey, Brendan T. Byrne...
AAAAGTTGTGAAAAACGTTAGTGTAACATGCAGACCGAAAATCTTATACTTAGCCCATCAAACAGCAAGGAGGTGAATCAAATGGCAACTGAAACCGTTAACAAGGTAAAGTTCAAGCTTGTCTTCGACGAGGATCTTGGCAGTTACATCTACAGTAACATTAAGACAACTGCTTCCGACGAGGACGTTTACGGGCTGGCCTTGGGCTTTAAGGCCTTGCAGGAAGGCGTAGTTACCAACTGCTACAAGATAGTGGAATCTGTTTTGACCCGGTAAGGAATGGAAAAATTATGATGGTTAAGACAACAAAATAAAACGGAAGGGAGGGAATCAAATGAGCACCATTGCAAAACAGTACCTACAATTATCATTTACTACAGATACGGATAAAACGGTAAGCGTTAATATACCAAATCCTAACTTGTCCGCGGACGACACTCTGGTAAACACTGTAATGGATAACTTGATCGGCCTTGGCGTTATGAATTTTACCGGCGGCAAGCCCATAAGTAAAAACAGCGCCAAGCTTGTTACTGTAAACGAGGAAGAAGTTACAATGTAGCTATTACACTAAATTATTTCGAAAGGAGGTTATTATATGACGCCCGTTACTATATCTAAAAAGCTTACAGTTAAAACGGAAGGCGGGAATTTCAATACATCAAATATAAGTATGAACGCAGCCGATGATAAGCTGGTCCAGCTGGCGGAGGAAATCAATTCTCTGCAGAGCGATTCATACGCGGAGATAATAAAAACCGTGACCAAAGAATTTATATAGTAAGTCTACAGTTCCTGAATAATAATTTGGAAAGGAGGTGAATCAATGTACTATAAACTGACTTTTGCGACTAATTTAGGCTCGACTGTAATCGTAAACGTGCCCAGAGCCAGGGAAATCACCATGCCAGGCGTAATTACCTACGCAGTGGGCTCTATCATAGATTCCAACGCTATCAAGACAAAGGATGGAAGCAGCCTGACAGCCTGTAAAAACGCAGCGCTAGTAAAGACCACTGCTAAGGAATTCAATATGCTTTAAGAGTATCGAAGGCTGCCGCCTGCGCTCCCAGCGGAGTATGGCGGCAGCCTCATTTATGTCATAAGAAAGGAAGGAACGATGAAAGATATACGATTTCTATTTGGTATTTTGGGAGGCTTTCTGGGCACATTTCTCGGGGGGATAGACGGCTTTATTTACACCCTTTTTCTTTTTGTGTGCATAGACTATATTACAGGGCTGCTTTTGGCCTTTAAACTAAAGAATATGTCCAGTGAAACAGGTTTTTGGGGATTTGTACGTAAATTTCTAATTTTTACCCTTGTAGGCGTAGCTTATACATTTGACGCGTATATTCTTTATACAGGAATGGCGCTTAGAACAGGCGTAATTTTATTTTTTATTTCCAATGAAGGGTTGAGCGTGCTTGAAAACATGGCACAGCTGGGGGTACCCATACCTGATAATATGAAGGATGTCCTGGTACAGTTTAGGAAAGATAACGAATCTGGAGGAATTGAATGAGCAAAACCAATATAGGCCTGACAGAGCATGCGGAAAAGGCCTTAAAAGAGGCTTGGTATTACCTTTGGGGGGCTTATGGCCAAATAGCCTCCCAACCTGTTTTGAGTAATAACATAAGGCAATACTCAAGCAACGAAACATGGCGAAATTATGCTGAGGGCGCAATAGGCAAGACCCGTTTTTGCGATTGCTACGGATTGTTAAAAAGTTATCTCTGGTGGGTGGATGACAACAGTAACCCAATATATGTAGCCGCCCAAGACTTGAATACATCCATGGCTTATAACGCTGCCAGAGAAAAAGGGACATTGTCTACCCTGCCGGAAATCCCCGGGATCATACTATATATGACCGGGCATGTAGGAATATATTGCGGCGGCGGCCGTTTCATCGAATGTATGGGCGGCGGAGTCGGTATGTACGAAGGCCGGATAGAAAACACGAAAATTGTGAAGGGAAGTAGATTTACAAACTGGTTCAAGGATATTCACATAGAATATCTAACAAAGTATAAGAAGTATAAGGAGTATAAGAAGTATAAGGAGAAGGAGGAAGATGAGTTGAGATATAATTCTCTTGATGAAATACCGGACTGGGCCAGGGATACCATACAGAAGCTTTTGGATAAGGGATATCTTAAAAGTCTTGATATTTCACACGATATGGTTCGGATGTTCGTAGTTAACGATATAGCCGGGCTGTATGATTAGGCCATTAGGAGTAGTAGAATAATATTAAATTAAGTTAGGAGGTGCGTTTTATGGCACAGGCTATGATAAATTTCCGCATTGATAAGGAATTGAAAAAGGGCAAGGAACAGGCTTGCAAAGATATGGGAATGAGCATGACCACTGCTTTTACAATTTTTGCAACCAAAGTCAGCAGAGAACAAAGAATACCGTTTGAGGTAGAAGGTGACTAACAGAATCGTATTCTGTATACAGGTTGACCAGCTTTTGAAACCGCTCGCAGGAATGTGTAATAATAGGACTAACCAAGAATTCCTTGAAAAATAAGGATTTTTGAGCTAGTCTTATTTTTTATACAATAGAAATCTTTCTTGTCATAAAAGACCATCATTGACCATAGGTGTATGTGTGTCGAAATAGGAAAGTTGTATGTTGTAAAAGATGTTTTTAACTTGTATTTCTGAATATACTACCCTCATTCATTGAGGTTATCATTACCAGTAATATATTTAAGCATTTTTATATAGGACTCCATATCCGAATCACTCAATTTCGAGATTCGCTCATAAAACACAAATTCTTTTTCTTTTAAGGCATCCATTGCCTTGCTATATCCAACATCCGTCAAAGAAAACACTTTGCCTCGGCGGTCTTCGGTGGATGGTTTACTTTCAACATATTCTAAGTTTTTAAGTTGATTGATAAGTCGGCTGACAGAGCTACGATCCATAGCTGTTGCTTCTGCTATGGCTGTTGCGCTTGCTGAACCATGTGATAACAACCATCTGACGATAAGAAAGGCGGCCGGTTGCAGCGCTGAATCAAAAATTGCCGCCGTTCTAACGTTAAGAGCGTGAGAAGCACTGATAAGCGCATTAATTTGTTCCCCGAGCTTAAGCTCCAGATGCCTCCTTGAGACATTTTCATTTTTTGCAGAATCCTCCATAGCTTGTCCACCTTTTTCTATTTTCAGTTAAATAGATTGACATATATCAAGTATCGAAATATAATTGATATATGTCAAGTATATTTGATTAAGAAACGGATGTCAAGTTAGGAGTGATAATATGGTGGAACAATCAATAGTTGTAATAACAGGTGCTACCAGTGGAATCGGTCAATTAGCAGCAATTGAATTTGCTAAACGAGGATTTCATCTTGTACTAACCGCAAGAAGTAGCGCTAAGGCAAAAGAAGCAGAGGAATTGATAAAAGCAGCCGCGCCGGATACCTCTTTAGACTTTTTTTTCGGCGATTTATCCTTGATGAAGGATGTTATGCGCATCGGAGAAGAAATCAGCCAAAGATATCCTAAAATTGATGTGTTAGTGAATAATGCAGGATTACATGCTTTCAAACAACGAATCACATCAGATGGATTCTCTGAGATGATAGCTGTAAATTATCTTGCACCTTGGCTTTTGACACGGACGTTGCAACAATCTCTCATAAACGCCGACAATGCAAGAATTGTGAACGTAGCTTCCAGAGCGTCGCGAAATCATGGAGAGTTCAGGGTTAGTGAAGATTTGACAGATAACTCTGGTTATACCGCAAAGGAGTCTTCAAAACTCTATGGTAAAAGTAAGCTGCTTGATATTATGTTTACAGGAGAACTTGCACGGCGCTTGAATACAACCAAAGTTATTGCCAATGCAATTTGTCCGGGGTTTAATGTCACGGGCTTGGGGCGAGAGCTAAAGTTTTCTGCACCTCTTGCAAAAATACTTAATTTTCTGCATATAGGAGAGCCAAGAAAAGGTGCTGAAATCATAGTCCGTCTGTCTGTAGATAAGGCGTATGCATGCATTACCGGTGGTTTCTTTGCCGCCCGAACAGGCGACCCTATTGTTCCGGTAACTCCCGAAGGGGATGTTGCGTTGCAAAAACAACTTTGGGATGTGACTGAAAATTTGTTACAGCAGCAAGGGTTCTTGAAGTGAACGACGAAAATATTTATATAATGGAGAGTGGAATAATATGTCAGATTGGAAACCGAACTTATATTTAACATTTGAAAAAGAACGAACACAACCATCAATTGACCTTGTTATGCGAATTGACAATGAAAATCCTAAAAAGATAATAGATATTGGTTGTGGTCCGGGTAATAGCACCAACGTCTTGAGAATGAGATGGTCTGATGCAGAGATTATCGGTATGGATAGTTCAGAGCCTATGATTGAACAAGCAAAAAAGAATTATGATAACATAAATTGGATTTGTGCTGATGCTTCACAGAATTTATCGGAATTAGGATTGTTTGATATTGTTTTTTCTAATGCCGCTATACAGTGGATACCCGACCAACATTTAATAATCCCTAATTTATTTCACATTCTGAATAAAGGCGGACTGCTTGCGGTTCAAGTTCCATGCACCAAAAATATGCCAATCCATACAGAATTGAAAAAACTTGTTTCAACTGTAAAGTGGGAAAAGCATTTTAATTCTCTTTCTTCAACGTACTCCATACATACTGCTGATTTCTATTATGATATTTTAAGTAGTTTATCACAACAGATTGATTTATGGGAAACAGATTATTATCATATTATGAATTGTCATCAAGATATTGTGAAGTGGTATAGTGGTTCGGGTTTAAGGCCATATTTAGATTGTCTTACAAACGAAAACGTCAAGGCGGAATTTATAAGTGACTACGAAAGCGTTTTAAAAAACTCGTATCCTTTGCAAAAAGACAATAAGGTTCTGTTTCCTTTTACAAGAATATTCTTTACTGCTCATAAAGCCGAATAAGGTTTGCTGTCGGTTATAGTTGATGATAAAGCATATGAAAGCCGCCGTTATTACAAACGACGGCTTTCATATGTTTTATACCTACCGTAACTCAGATAATTCAGTATGAAGCGAATTATTGTAAAAAAATAAAATATTAGTTGGTTCTTACTTTACACATTCGCAATCGCCAAGCGACATCTTGCTGAAAAAGTGTAAAGCGGGAGGCAAGACTAAAGGCAGGGTGAATAATCCGCGTCGGCGTTCATCCGCTGCATTTAGAATCCTCCTTTATTCTTTTTATTTGCTTAGCCTTCACCTTCTCAACCGGAGCGTGCTTACGGCGTATCAGCTGGAATATTTTAGCTGTATACAGCGCGTCGTTTAAAGCGTCATGAAAAGCTCCGTCTATACTGATATCCATAGCTTGTACAGCTTTTTGCAGGCCGATGGGAGCGCCGCCTCCGTACCCAAGTGTTATGGAGGCGGCTTTCTGCACGTTAATAAAACGCCGGCTCAAGCTGTCATCGTATAAATCATAATAAAATACATTTTTATACAAGGCGTGTATGTCGTAGTCGCCCCATATGCACAGAACATAGCCTCCTTTACCAATGAAGTCCTGAAAAGCCTGAAAAGCTTCCTGAAACGGCTCGCCCGTTTCCAGCTGCTCCATCTTAAAGCCGGTCATCTTTTCCACATATGGGTGCAGACGCTTATATATCTGGGGACGGATCATAAAGCTTTTCTGATCAACTATTTTCATATCCTCGTCAAGCTTTACCGCCCCGATTTGTATGATTTCAAAGGGAATTCTGGGGTCAAGGAAGGTTTTGTCCCCTTCTTTGAAGTCAAAGGGCTGATTAAATTCCAAATCAAAGACAATATATTTCATTACAGCTGCCTGGTCTGCTCTCTAAGCCATTGCTGATTTTCCTTATCAAGCATAGGTTCCAGCTTTTCATACACAAGCTGGTGATATTCGTTAATCCAAGCTTTTTCTTCCGGGCTTAACAGGGCGCAGTCAATTCCTTCCAAATCGACAGGGCAATACGTAAAGGTTTTAAAGCGTAAAAAGGTTCCATACTCTGTTTCTTCATAGGGGATGACCTGTATCAGGTTTTCTGTTCGGACGCCGTATTTTCCCTTTCTGTAAAGCCCCGGCTCGTTGCTCATAACCATTCCCGGCTCCAGCTTCCATGGATTTGCCAGTGAGCTTATCGTTTGGGGGCCTTCGTGGACGTTTAAGCAATAGCCGACTCCGTGACCGGTGCCGTGCTTATAATCCATCCCTTTTTCCCACAATGGCTGGCGGGCCAGAGAATCAAGGCCGGTTCCACAAGTTCCGTACGAAAATACGGCCTGAGCCAACCGGATGTGAGCTTTCAGCACCAGGGTAAAATCTCGCCGCATCTCATCGGTTATTTCTCCCAGAATTATCGTACGGGTAATGTCGGTGGTACCATCAAGGTAATGGGCTCCTGAATCTACCAGAAGCATGCCCTCGGGCTTTATAACAAGGCTGGTTTCAGCCTCGGCATGGTAATGGATCACAGCTCCGTTCTCATTATAGCCCGCTATGGTTTCGAAGCTGGGCATAAGGTAATTATCTCCCTCACGGCGAAAGCCTATAAGGCGCTCCCCCACCTGGTGCTCCCTTAAGCCTACGCGGCAGCCCGTTTCCTTCATCCATTTGATAAAACGTACCATAGCGGCCCCGTCCCGTATTTGAGCCTGCTCCCAATTATCAAGCTCCGTCTTGTTTTTAATTGATTTACAAATTGAAGTATTATCTTCTTCCAGCTCAATAACACGGCAGCATTTTAATGATTGATATAAATAGCCGCTTGTCTTTTTGGGTGATAACATAACTGACTTGTCCTGCCCGAGCTCGCCTCCAAGCTTAAAAATATCTTCATACGGCCTAATTTCAACGCCGTCCTGCTCTAACGCGGGAGCTAAGCTCTTCACCTGTGACTGGTCCGCGTATAAGGCGGCTTTTTCCATTGTAACCGCGGCATAGGCATTAAATAAAGGAGCGGTGTCAAAATCCTGCCCTCTTAAATTCATAAGCCAGGCAATGTCATCCAGTGAAGACAAAGCATAAGCCTCGGCGCCTATTTCCTTCATGGAGTCTCTTAAACGGCGAAGCTTTTCTCCACGGGCTTCTCCGCAAAATTTTATGTCATGGGGATAAACGGGGAACCTTTCAAGGGATGGCCTGTTAGGCCATATGTTTTCTAACAGCTCCAGTGTACCCTTCAGCTTGATATTTTTCACTTCAGTTGCTTTTTCTAGCAGCCTTACGTCGCAAGCGTTCAACGTCAAGCCGTTGAAGCCTATGGCTCCGCCTGCAGGCGTCTCATCCCTAAGCCAATCCATAAGCTGCTTCGCGGCAGGATCCGCTGTCGAAATAAAAGCAAACCCGGTTCCTGCCAATTCTTTCTCGGCTTGCAATTCATACCGGCCGTCGGTCCAAAGCATCGCTTTATCCATAGTAACCGCCGCCACAGCGGCCGAACCGCTGAAGCCCGATATAAAATATACTCCGTTCCAATGAGCCGGTGAATATTCCGATTGATGGGGATCCGATTTAGTTATTACATAGGTATTGATACCTTTTTCCTTCATTAACTGCCGAAGTCGGTTAAGTCTTTCTCTCTCCGGTCTTTTTTCTGCCATAGCAGTCCACCCTTTGCTCGCTTAATTTTATAATCTATATTTCTTATTATAATGAAAAAAGCTGTTGTTGCCAACAGCAGGGTTATACCGAACGAGGAAAACATTAACCGGTATACTTTGATTTCTGCGATACACACGTTTTCAAGCTGTTGATTAAATCATAGCTATCCGCTATTATGGGAATGAGAGAATATTCAAAAAGGGGGTTTTAAAATGAAAAAGCACATATCTATTGTAATGACGCTGATCATTGTATATTGCGCGATAGTGATACCCGTACAAGTGAGTGTGGCAGATGAAAATATTACAAGCATTAAGAGCGGAGAAACCGTATACGGAAGCCCTGGCCAAAATGCCCCGGAGGACTATTCCATTATGGTTTCAGCCGATGGCAAAATGACGATAGCCTTGACCACTGATAATGGCGTTGTTATTGCCGTTACGGATAGTAGTGGCAAAGAGATTGCGCCCACGGAGTATTATGTAACAGCAGGAGGCAGCAGTTTATTTACGAATGTTGGACACGATGCTTACGGGTACTATCTTTCGAATGTGAGTACTAACAAGGCGGACGGTGCAAAAGTAGGGAGCGCTGATTTTATTTACAACATAAAAAAAGGCGATTATGTCGTTAGATTACGTACATACCACAGTACAATATCTTCTGTCACAATGATAGTTACTACTCCCGCCGCCATCACTGCCAAGCCCACATCTTCGGCCATGCTTGTCAACGGCGAAAACGTGGCCTTTGACGCATACAACATTGAAGGCAACAATTATTTTAAGCTCCGCGATTTGGCTTACATACTGAACGGCACGGAAAAGCAGTTTGATGTAGGCTGGGACGGCGCGAATAACGCTATTTCCCTGACTAGCGGCAGAGCCTATACCGTTGCTGGCGGCGAAATGCAGGGCAAAGGATCGGGAGATAAAACGCCTGCGCCCACAAGCTCAAAAATACTGCTGGATGGCCAAGAGGTCGCGTTTACCGCCTATAATATCGAGGGCAACAACTATTTCAAGCTACGCGACATAGGCGAGGCGTTTGACTTCGGCGTAGATTGGGACGGCACAAGCAACACAATCGTTATTGACACCAGCAAGGGATATGCCTAGTTATCATTCATTTTATTCACTTGACAAAAGTGAATATTCAGTGCACAATGTGAACAAGCTGAATAACGGAGTGATATTATGCCTTACGAAACTGAAAAAATCGAATTCAAAGGAATTCTTACAGACGATGTTTACAAGGGAGTTGTCGCCTTTGCCAATACGGACGGCGGTACGCTTTTGCTTGGGATCGACAAAGCCGGCGAGGCCGCCCCGCTTGCAAACCTTGACGATACCTATACCAGAATCACCAACGGCGTACGCGACGCCATAATGCCGGATGTGACCATGTTTGTAAAATACACGACAGAGGACAACAAAATCCTCCGTGTTGAGGTAAGCGAAGGTTCATATAAGCCCTATTATCTCAAGTCAAAAGGCTTAAAACCTTCAGGTGTGTATGTGCGGCAGGGCGCGTCGTCAGTTCCGGCGTCTGCTGAACAGATCCGTCAAATGATTAAAAACGCGGACGGTGATGTGTTCGAGGACCTTCGCTCTTTGAAGCAGGAGCTAACTTTCCGTTCTGCAGATGAAACCTTTGCCAAACACAACACAGAATTCGGAGAAGATAAATACTACGCGCTCGGAATTATCAGCAGCGCACAGGGGCTTTACACCAATCTCGGACTGATTCTTTCTGATCAATGCGCTCACACTGTTAAGGCGGCGGTATTTTCTGATGAAAAGAACACCGTATTCAGAGATCGCAAAGAGTTTACGGGTTCGGTTTTTGAGCAGTTGGAAGATACCTATGCCTATTTAGAGCTCTGTAATCAAAACCGCTCTGTTATAGACGGTTTAGATCGCGTTGACTACTGGGATTATCCCAAAGAAGCCATCCGCGAGGCTTTGTTGAACTCTCTTATACACCGCGATTATAGCTTTAGCGGCAGCATTATAATCAACGTGAATGAGCAAAGAATAGAGTTTATCTCCATTGGAGGATTGCTCCCCGGACTGTCGCCTGAGGACATTCTGAGCGGTATTTCTCAACCGCGTAACCGAAAGCTTGCAGAGGTCTTTCACCGCCTTAACTTCATTGAATCCTATGGGACCGGAATCCGGCGAATCTACGCGCTGTACGATGGCTGTTCCCAACAGCCGGTGATTGAAGTAACGCCCAATTCATTTAAGATGGTTTTACCCAACATGAACGCCTCAAAACAAAATTCGCCGGCTGATCAAACGACCGCAGCCGTGGTCACTGCTCAAATGCGGCCTTTGCTTGATTATCTCGCGAAGTATGGGGAAGCCACGGAACAAAAAACGCAGGAGCTATTAGGAGTCAAGCGGACTCGCGCGTACATGATGACCAAACAAATGGTTGATATGGGATTGCTAAAAATCACTGGACGCGGCAAAAACAAAAGGATAAGTCTGGCATGTCAGTTTCAAAAATGAATCAAAATATCCAATCGTGGACTATATTGTTACGGCGAAATATGCGCAAAGGCAGGTTCTGCCTTGTAGAGAAAGAGAGATGATTAATAATGACTTCTGAGGAAATACGCAATGCCAATCGCGCGTATTTGAATGCTTTTGATAAATGGCTTCAGGATAAGGGCCTTACCTCAAAAACGATTACTCGTCATATTTCTAATGTTGATTTTTATATCAACTATTACCTTGCCGATTATTTGGGCGAAGAGGCTATGCAAGGCTGTTATCAGGTGGACAGCTTTTTGGGCGACTGGTTCATACGAAAAGCAATGTGGTCAAGCGGCTCACACACTAAAGCGAGCGCCGCCAGCTTCAAGAAATTTTATGCCTGCATGCTGGAAAAGGGATTTGTGGCGGAAGACGATTATGATTTTCTTTGCGAAACAATTCGGGATAATATGGACAAGTGGCTTGATGCTATGAGACGGTATAATGATTTAGATGAAGAATATTTTTATGACTTTTAATTTTAGCCGGGGTAATCGGTATGTTAATGGTGATTCTAAACATGAATTTCCTGCTTGTGAAATTAGCAGAGAAATATACTTAAAGCTCAAGGAAGCCGAACTGGAAGCTGCCGCAACCTCAAAGCGATTTTCTCATAGGGAAGTTTTTGATGAATTACGCGCGTCGGTTAAGGATAAGTCGCGGATAAGCCGCTGTTAGAAAAGCACTTACCCTAAATTGACAAATACAGGAATGACCGTT
>Ga0153940_1001382_pt1 | contig 10897 bp, 8 predicted proteins | sample TSNJ024MetaG_FD_104736 | JGI IMG/M metagenome (GOLD analysis project Ga0153940, IMG submission 104736) | Attine ant fungus gardens microbial communities from New Jersey, USA - TSNJ024 MetaG | ecosystem: Host-associated > Fungi > Mycelium > Unclassified | place: USA: New Jersey, Brendan T. Byrne...
ACACGCTTCGCGATGCACAGAAATTATGCATTCTGCATAATTTCGCGCTGGCAATCCTCGGATTTTCTGTGACTTCCGCTTTGCTTCACTCACAAAAAATACCTCGCGGGATAGTGGCACTGAGAACTGTGTCTATCAGCATCTACTCAACATTCACCGTAACATTCTTAATTATTTCTTCATTATCAATCAGTTTATCCATATCTTCTACCAATATATCAATATCACCTGCCGCTAATTTCCCCACCATCGAGCTATAATCCTTTTCCGTAAAGGTGGCAAACCGGGACGTTCCCATCGCCAGGGAAATACCGCCGGAAGCCACATCCATTGTCTCAGCTTTTTTCCCTTTAAATGTTTTATCATATACCGAAGTAATCGAAACAAATGTAGTATCACTGATTTCTTTCACTACCGAAGTCAGCACGGTCTCCGATTCCTGCGACTGGTCACAGTCTGCACCGATTACCTTCTTATCCTTTTGTTCCGCCGCTTTCATAACCGCTGTTCCAATGGAACCACCACTGGCAAAGATCACCTCACACCCCTCATCATACCATTTTCCGGCAACTTCCATCAGCGCCGGAGACATTTCATTGGTACCCTGATATGCATAACGGATTACAACTTTGTCCTGGGACAGATTCATTTCTTTGGCGGCATAGTTAGCCCCCTGTACAAACCCGATGCCATAGCGCACCACGCCTTCATCGGCCACCCCCCCCATAAAGCCTAAGTTCATATAGCCTTCCTTCACCGCTGCATATCCCGCCAGGAAACCACCCTGTTCCTGGGCATACAGGATCGCACGGGTATTTTTCCGCACTTTATAATTCTTTCCTTCCGCCTTACGGGGCGCTCCATCCACAATGATAAACTTAATATTCTTAAACTGACTCTGCATCTTATAAAGAGGAAGCTCAAATATCGCGCCGCTGCACACAACGACATCCGTCCCCGCCTCTGCTGCCTTTTCTATCTCAGCCACAATATCCTCTTCACTTCCACCCGTTACCCGATGGGTCTCACATATCAAATCATTCTCCATGGCAAAGCGGTTAGCCGCCTCTTTCACTTTATTCGCAACATATCCTTCATCTGCAGACGCAGTAATAACGGAAATATTCTCAGTAACTTCTTTTTTTCCACAGCCCCCTAGAATTCCCACGCTCATCACCGCTGCCATCAGAATGCATAAGCCCTTTTTCTTCATCTTTTGTCCCCTTTTTTCTATTCTCGCCAGAATCGACGGCGTTTCTTCTATAAATTATTACCCGAAACGGTTTAAATAACACCTCTTTATGTTCTATTATAATGACAACCCGGAGAAATGAAAAGTACTTTTTATCTTCTTTCCACACTAGTGCGCCCCGCAATAGTCCTCCATGGAACACGCAATAATCTATTAGAAAGGCTGACTCGCATATGCTAATCAGCCTTTTTACATTATCCAAATAAATCTTTTAAAATTACATCTGCATTCTTGTTCGTATAGCCATCAGGATCGGTCATCGTCTTTTTACCGCTGACATCCCAGCGGAAGCGGTTGATTCCATTTAAGCCTGTCCCCTTCAAATACTGAAGCGGAACCGTACTGCTTAAGCTGTATTTTGAAGTGCAGCCGGCATAATATTTCTTCATATAAGACTTCGCCAGCTTAATCGCTTCGCTATTATCTTTTCCTGACTTGGTTACCGTTCCGGCCAGCTGTACACCTGCCTGGGGTGTACTATGAACAATCACAACACTGGAATCACTGCATTGCCCGATCACAATCCAGACATGTCCGGTCATACTTACCACATCTCCTGCCTTAAAAGAGGTACTGGTTGTAAAGCTATAACTTCCCCAACCCTTCTGGGAATACCACTTGGGCATAATGGTAGCGGTAGTGGTGCAGCTTGTTTGATTACTCTTGGTATTTAACCCATTGTATACAGCCCATCCGACAAATCCGGAACAATCCAGGCCTTTTCCATAATCATATTGATAGTTCAGATAATTGTAGTTAGAAGTCTGACTGTTATAAAACTTCTTCCAGTTAGAATTCAATCCGATTCTGCGGGCGTCATTGTTCGTTCCCCAGTCATCGTGACCTCCTCCCCATATGTAAAGCGTAGATCCGACTGGGCTGACAGCACTCTTCAGCAAACTTCGAATCGTCTTTTTCCCCACCGGCGTTCCATCCGAGCCCAGATCAATGCCATCAATAGTAGTATTCTTAGCCATATGGCCTTCAGAATAAAAGTAATATTTTTTATTACTAAGCGTCTGCCACCCAGTCAGCATCTTGCCCATTACACCGAATGTTCCGGTTTTCTTTAAATAATATGTCCGCCCACTAATGGTCTGAAATCCTTTCAGCATTTTGCCTTTGGTTCCATGACCGCCTTGTTTTTTAAAATAATACCATTTTCCATTCATCTTCTGCCAGCCGGTAAGTACCTCGCCCACAACACGCAGATTACCGCTTGCTTTAAAGTAATAGGTTTGTTTCCCAATGGTCTGCCAGCCGGTAAGCAATCTGCCTTTAACACCCTTGCCGCCGGACGCATTAAAATAATAAGTTCTATTATTAATGGTATTCCATCCTGTGAGCATCCGTGCCTTAGTTCCCAAAGCACCTGTCTTCTTAAAGTAATAGATCTTACCACTAATTTTTGTAAATCCTTGTACTGCCGCACCGGAAGCGTTAAAATAGTATGTATACTTGCCGATATTTTGCCAGCCGGTCAGCATCTGTCCTTTAACACCTTCGCCGCCGCTTTTTTTCAGATAATACACCTGCGAGTTATAGGTTAGCCATCCGGTTTTCATGCTCCCGCTGCTGTTGAAATAATACCAATAATCGTTCAATTTTAACCAACCGGTACACATATATCCTTTGCTGTCAAAATAGTACCATTTCTCATCAATATATTCCCAGGCCTTCTTAGCGTATGTGCCATTACTGTAACGCCATCGCCAGCGGCCGCTTTCTAAGATCCAGGTTGCTTTTTTAACAGTCCTCAGAGTATTAACCGGCGCTTCTTGTGTTTCTTCAATAACCGGCGCTTCCGTTTCCGGTATTGCCGTCACTTTTGCTTCAGGTATCTCCGTAATCTGCTCCGGTGCTGTTGACGGGGTCGGTTCCTGAGTAACTCCCGGTATCTCGGAAGCTTCCGGTGTCTTGGTAGCTTCCGGCTCCTTGGTCGGCTCCGGAGTATCTGTAATCTGTTCTGATTTCCCCAGTGCTTCATTTCCCCGTGTTTCAAGTGCCCATACTGATTGAGGAACAGCCATGACCAATATCAATAACAGCACTGTTATCTGTCTGAAATAATATTTTACCCCTTTTAGCAACATACCCTCTCCCCCTCTGTAAATTCTACCATATTCTATCTTTATGTTCCAAATAAGTCACTTTATATTATACATATAGTATGCAAAAAATACAATACCCTTTACCAACCAAGTCCATGGGTTGGTTGTCTGTGGGTTACTGTTCACTCCGTGACCAGCAACACGCTTCGCGATGCAATTTAGAATGATATATGCAAATTTCATAAAATCATTACAATATTATGGTTTTCGCAAAATTGTTGTAAATTTCCAAAAATCATTATAAACCTTTTGATAATCCATTGACAATCTTTTTAATCCATGCTACCATCAACACATAATCAAAGGACACTCCTGGTAACTGACGGAGAAATTGTGGAACACCACAGAGGAGCCGGGACTTTGTAGCCGACCGTCTGGGCAACCTTGTAAGAGAATCATTTTACAGTGTTGCCCTTTTTTATGCGATATAGTGAAACTAGTTCAGAGGGAGAAGAACTGGTTGATCATCGGGTAAAATGGCATGAATGCTCTACGGGAAGGCATTAGTATCGCACAGAAAATCAATTTATTTTTTAGGAGGAAATTTTATGGGATTCAAATCAGACATCGAAATCGCACAGGAAAGTACATTGGCACCGATTATCGAAATTGCAGCTAAGGCAGGAATTGACGACAAATATCTGGAGCAGTACGGCAAGTACAAAGCAAAAATCGACTATAACTTATTAAACGATTCAAACAAAGCAAACGGGAAATTAATCCTGGTTACTGCAATCACCCCTACTCCGGCCGGAGAAGGAAAAACAACTACAACCGTAGGTTTAGCTGATGGTTTACAGGAAATCGGCAAAAACGTAATGGTAGCACTTCGTGAGCCATCCTTGGGACCGGTATTCGGTGTAAAAGGCGGCGCTGCCGGCGGCGGATATGCTCAGGTTGTTCCGATGGAAGATATCAATCTGCACTTCACCGGTGACTTCCATGCAATCGGTGCTGCTAACAACTTACTGGCAGCAATGATCGATAACCACATTTTCCAGGGCAACGAATTGAACATCGATCCAAGAAAAGTAACCTGGAGAAGATGTGTAGATATGAATGACCGCCAGCTGCGTAACGTCACAGATGGATTAGGCGGAAGAACTGATGGAACACCTCGTGAAGATGGTTACGATATCACCGTTGCGTCTGAAATCATGGCTGTTCTTTGTCTCTCCAGTGATATTGACGATTTGAAGGAAAGACTTTCTAATATTATCGTAGGTTACACTTACGGAAAACCAGATGTGCAGAAACCAGTTACCGCCGGCGACCTGAAAGCACAGGGTGCAATGTGTGCACTTCTGAAAGATGCTTTAAAGCCAAATCTGGTACAAACTCTGGAACACGTTCCGTCAATTGTTCATGGTGGTCCTTTTGCTAATATCGCTCATGGATGTAACTCTGTAATCGCTACCAAGATGGCCTTAAAACTTGGTGATTATGCTGTTACAGAAGCCGGATTCGGTGCTGACCTGGGTGCTGAGAAGTTCCTGGATATCAAATGCCGGATGGCTGGATTAGCACCTTCTGCAGTTGTAATTGTAGCAACTGTACGTGCACTTAAGCATCATGGTGGTGTTGCAAAAGCTGATTTGAACAACGAGAACCTGGACGCACTGGAAAAAGGTCTTCCCAACTTGTTACAGCATGTCAGCAACATCAAAGATGTCTATAAACTTCCTTGTGTTGTTGCAATTAATGCATTCCCAACAGATACCAAGGCAGAACTTGATCTGGTTGAGAATAAATGCCGAGAACTTGGCGTCAATGTTGCCCTTTCTGAAGTATGGGCAAAAGGCGGCGAAGGCGGTGTAAAACTTGCCGAAGAAGTAGTTCGTCTTGTTGAAAAACCGAATGATTTCCAATTCTCATATGAATTAGAAGGAAGTATCGAAGATAAATTGAACCAGATTGTTCGTAAAATTTATCATGGAAAAGGTGTCGTACTGACTGCTGCCGCTCAAAAGCAGGCACAAGAGTTAGAAGCTTTAGGCTTTGGCAACCACCCGATTTGTGTTGCTAAAACACAGTACAGCTTCACTGACGACCAAACAAAACTTGGAGCACCAAGTGACTTTGAAGTAACCGTAAGAAACCTGAAAATCTCAGCAGGCGCCGGATTTATCGTAGCACTTACCGGCGAAATCATGACCATGCCGGGTCTTCCTAAAGTTCCTGCAGCAGAGCGCATCGACGTCGACAGCACTGGTAAGATTTCAGGATTATTCTAATAGATCCGCTATAAAACGGTTTTGGAGAATCCGAAAAATCCAAAACCAAAAGCCCCACAGACTCTGTATCCCAAGTCTGTGGGGTATTTCTATGCTTCCTTCTTTATAGTTACACTTATTCCGTTCTGATAGCAGCAAGAGGACTCAGTCTCATCGCACGCAGGGCCGGGAAGAATCCGGCTATCATTCCTACCAGCATTGCAAAAATCAAAGCAGCAATCGCAAGCCATAAGGGGATGTAAGATGCTACCCCTTCTCCTGAATCCATCATCATCATAAAATCTCCTAAGAAAGATGCCCCTACACTATTCAGAACCGCAGAGATTCCATAGCTTAACAGCAAACCTATTGCCCCTCCGATAAATCCAATAAATGCTGCCTCCATCAAAAACATTGTTCTAATATTGGAAAGATTGCAGCCCAGAACCTTTATGACACCAATTTCCTTTGTCCGCTCATAAATAGACATCATCATAGTATTTGCAATCCCTATTGCTGCTACCAATAGAGAAACTGCACCGATACAACCAAGGACAAGCTGAATCATACGATAACTCTTTTGCTGTTCTTCAACATCATCAGCAACGGAAGGAGCCTGATATCCCATCTCTCTAATTTGCCTTTGAACCTCTTTCATATTATCCATGTTATCGACGCGTACGTATACCTGATTATAGTATATAGTTTTATATGGCTTTCCGGATTTTGTTGCTGGTTGACCAGGTATCACTTTATTTCTGTAGGCTCTTTTCATCAAAGTCAAATATGCATCAATATCACAATACACCGTACTGGCAGCCTCACTATATTCCTCCACACTGCCAGCCAATACACCAGCCGTTTTAATTCTGTACTTTTTTGGGGGGGAACTTGTCTGAGTATCCTCTTCGGAAGAGTCCCCCCATGATTCATCGGGATAAAGAGCCCGCCAATAATCATCTGAACTGAGATAGTAATACATAGGTTTCATCAAATCTACATCTGGTAACTCCTTAGTTTCCCAGTATGACATATCATTCCATTGGCCGGTGTAAAAGTTAAGAATTACCGAATTTCCATATATCAACTGCAATTCTGAACTTCCTTTTTGCGGAAGACTTCCTTCAGCAAACTCAAAATTCATCGACTCCAAAGCCTCCCAGCTCATAGCTCTTACCCAATATAACTCACCTGTATAGCCCCCTTGCTTAGCATACATAGATTGCTCAAGTACCGGCGATGATACTGTTACATGTTCGATTCCCTTTATCATTTCAACTGTATCATCTGTTATTTTATTTTTTGTTGACTCACTCTCCTCATCTTCACTGTAATACCCAAAACTATCAGAACCACCTGCTGTTACTGTAATAGTAGTTAGACCACCATTTTTTTCTATTGAATCCAACGTAGACTTATTAAGCGCCAATCCTAAGGATACCATAACAACAATAGAGGCAGTTCCAATCACAACACCTAGAACAGTTAAAAATGTTCGAAGCTTACGTCGCCACAAGTTGCCACTACTCATCCTTATCAGATCCAAAAATTTCATCTGCAAAATCCTCTTCTTTTTTATGTTTGCGTTTAATAATAACAGCAATAACGCTTCCCACTACAACTAACACTGCCACCACAATTCCCAGAATCATCCACAAGCTCATTCCGTTATTTGCATTCTCATCCACCATGTCATCTATTATTCCATCCGTTTCCATACTTGCTGGCATAACATACAGATTACAGGTTGTCTCATAAGCATCCGGCTTACCATCCTGATCCTCATAAGAAATAACAATTTTTATCTCACCTTCATCTTCTGTTTCCTGTGCGCCAGTAACCATAAGATCCACATTTGAGCTGGCACCCGATTCCAGATTACCAACATATGTATCACCGCCTGTAATAGTATCAGACTCTAATTGCACGCTTACATTATAAAGCTTTGTACGTCCCTTGTTATTAATATTAAAATTTACATTGCCTTCTTCACCCACCATAATACTTTCTGGGGATACTTGAATGGTGCTTACATCAAAGCGTGCTTTTTGCTTTATTGGAATAGAAATAGTTGATGCTGCCTCATATTGCTGCGCATTGACATCTTCATATTTCATGGATACCGCTAGCTGATAAGGCTTCTGCGTAAGGTCTGCTCTGGCAGTTAGATCAATCTCCACTTCCTCGGTCTTATCTGCACCAATCGAATCTACAAAGAGTGTATTGGAACCTTTTACCGGCATAAAAATATCCGAGGCTGTCCCTGCTGTTACACCATCATCACTGTCGCTGCTACTGCTGCTACTGGTTCCATTCGCTTCCAGATTGATTTCCATATTGCTTATGGCCGTTTTCTTTGATGTGTTACGCACCTTCAGAATTAGTTTAAATGTTTCTCCAGCATTTATTGTCTGTGGTTCTGTACGGAATCCATCTACAATTACACGTGGAGTTCCTGTCTTCTTGCTGTCACTGGAATCGCTGCTGTCTTCAGAACTCGAACTGCTGTCACCCATGTTGCCGCCATCACCAGAATCGCTGCTATCACCCCCACCATTCGTATCTTCCGGTGTCACTGTCGGAGTTACGGTAACTTCCTCAGGCTTCCCCGTTACACGAACATAAATCGTTTTGGAAAAACGCACATCCTTGTATGACGGACTTTCTTCTGTCCCCACATTTTTACTATATGTAAGCTGAAATTCAACTGGGTATTCTTTGGTAAGTACATCTTTACTAACCGTAAATTCAAAATCAAGTTTTGCCTTTTCACCCTTTTCTATCCCATCTACATATTGATAAACATTTGTTTTTGTAGTGGTGAACGGATATTCTTCCGCGCTGGCCTTAGGAACCGGCTCAAGCATCACATTAGTAACATCTACATTTTCATTATTCTTAAGTGGTATAGTAATTGTAACTTTTTCCCCATAGCTACACTCTGGTACTGTTTTCGTATCAATGATCACCCAACCATAATCCAACGGCTTATTACCTGCCCATACTACCGACGGAAATACCATCATCACGCAAATAACCCCAATTAATATTCTCCTCATCTTCTTCATGCCTGTTCCTCCGCAACCCCTGTTTTATCTTCTATTTTAACAATCTTTCCATCAATGATATGGAATATTCTATCTGCAAAACTGGCAAGGTGGCTATCATGGGTAACCATAACCAGTGTTTTTTTCTGTTCATTTACTACCTTGCGCATCAGGTCCATCACCTCTTTAGAGGTATTGGAATCCAGGTTTCCCGTTGGCTCATCAGCAAATATAATTGCCGGATCCACGACCAGTGCCCGTGCAACCCCTACACGCTGCTGCTGTCCGCCAGACATCTGGGTGGGCTTGTGCTTGATATGCTGCTTTAGGCCTACCAGATTCAGCACCTGTGCTGCTTTCCTGTTACGCATCTTTTTACTCACCCCCCGAAAGCTAAGGGGCAAGGCCACATTCTCAAGAGCATTCATCGTTGGCAGCAAATTAAAGGACTGAAAGACAAAACCGACCCGCTCCCGCCGCAGCTTAACCAGTTGATTTTCATTCATTTTTTCCAAATGGGCGTTTTCAATGATAACTTCCCCTTTTGTAGGTTTTTCCAAACCAGCCAGCATATTCAAAAGTGTAGATTTTCCGGAGCCGGAAGTACCTACAATTGCACAGAATTCTCCTTTGTATATCTTTATATCCACTCCATTTAACGCACGTACTGCACTATCACCTACACGGTATATTTTATAGAGATTTTTTACCTGAATTACCGGCTTTCTCTCCTCCATCTTACGTTCCCCTTTCCATTTTCCACATCCCCATTATGCCGTAAAAAACACGATTGGTCAATCCACTTAAATCTTCCGACTTTGTGTTATTTTCCCATGCTTTATAGCATACCATATTTTTTTATTTTTTACCATTCCTAATCACGCAAACAGAACGCAAACAGCGCTGCAGTTGTTACAGTTCGTTACTGTTCAGCCATACATGCAATTTACTAAAAGAATCCCCCCATATCAAAAGGGGCAGCCGCATATTGCGACAGCCCCATAATAATTCTATCGAGTAAACTAAGTTTCACTTTATGCTCTCTTAGCGTTCTTTCTCATATCAAGAACAACAGCTCCGATAATAATAACACCTTTGATGATGTTAGTCATGTTATCGTCAACGCCCATCAATACCAGACCATTGTTGATAACACCAAGGATCAGGATACCACTAAACACACCACTTACCTTACAGATACCACCTGCATGAGAGGTCCCGCCTACGGTAGCTGCTGCAACAGCATCCAGCTCATAGCTCAGACCGGAGTTTGCAGGGTCTGCAGATCCGGCACGTCCTGCCAGGAGAATTCCCCCTAAAGCACCCATACAAGAACACCATACATACGTGAGGATCATGTTCTTTTCTACGTCGATGCCGGCAACACGGGCTGCCTGGTCATTACCGCCGATCGCATATAAACTCTTACCAAAACGTGTCTGGGTAAGGATAAATAGTGCAGCTGCAAAGACGATCAGGAATACCACGATGATCATCGGGATGACACCGAATAGCTTACCGCTCCCTAAGAATCTGTACGATGAAGACAAGTTGGAGACCGGTCTTGTCGTGAATATCTTAGCAGCAGCACGGCAGATCAGCTGTGCACCCAGCGTTGCGATAAAAGCGGGGATCTTTGTGTATGCGATCAGCCATCCGATCACGAAACCGATCACTACACCCATGACTATACCGATAATGACGGCAACAAATCCGGGAAGCTGGCCTACGCCCGGGAGCACTTTTGACGCATAATCAACCGGCTGGACCAGTGCACCGGTCACACAGCCGACTAATGCCGCCACTGCACCTAAGGACAGGTCGATACCTTTGATCAGGATGGCAAAACACATACCGAATGCCATGATACCTTTGATCGATTCACCAGTCAGCAGCGTTGTCAGGTTGGCAACACTGAAGAATTTCGGATTTGCAACACTCATGATGATAACAAGGACCACTAATATTATCCAGGTCATGTTATCGGATAACATCTTTTTACTTTTTGCGTTCATAATGTACCCCCTTTATTGTTGTTTTTCTTCTTTATGAGAAGTAGCATATTTCATGATCAGTTCCTGTGAGAATTCAGATCTGTCTAAGATCCCGCTTACAACACCTTCATGCATGACTACGATCCGGTCTGCAACACCCATGACTTCCGGCAGCTCGGAGGAAACTACGATGATCGCCTTGCCTTGTGCCGCAAGCTCTGAGATCAAGGAGTGGATCTCTGATTTAGCACCTACGTCGATACCTCTGGTAGGCTCATCA
>Ga0153940_1001384_pt1 | contig 10885 bp, 9 predicted proteins | sample TSNJ024MetaG_FD_104736 | JGI IMG/M metagenome (GOLD analysis project Ga0153940, IMG submission 104736) | Attine ant fungus gardens microbial communities from New Jersey, USA - TSNJ024 MetaG | ecosystem: Host-associated > Fungi > Mycelium > Unclassified | place: USA: New Jersey, Brendan T. Byrne...
CCGCGAGGTGTTTCCGTGCATTATGCACGGAAATCCCGAGACATACAACGCGCGAAATTATGCAGTATGCATAATTTCTGTGCATCGCGAAGCGTGTTGCTGGTCACGGAGTGAACAGTAACACAGTTCGACCATGCAATTTACGAAAAGAACGTCGTGGTGTATAAAATAGGTTCAAGCTTACTGCCAATCTAGGAATTGTCTACATAATTACTGATATTTATCTACATTATTTTGATTTATTTGTCTATTAAATGAAAACCGCTCAATTTTATACATTTAATATTGGTACTTTGGGTTTTAGTAGATTGTTATAAAATTTCAAAGTGTTATTGTAAATAAACAACATAATATACAAAACAAAAGAATGGAGGTATCTTGTGGCTGACAAACAATTAGTAAAGGAGTTAGACAGCAAAGCTTTAGAAATTCGCTTGAAATTGCTGGAATTGTGTGAACAGACATTAATCCATATAGGTGGTGATATGTCTGTGACAGATCTAATGACTGTAATATGGCAATATGCCATAAACTACGATGTAAGCAACCCCAAATGGGAGAAGCGTGATCGCTTTATTCTTTCCAAAGGGCATGCATCTGCAGTAACATCGTTCTGCCAAGCTATGAAAGGGTGCTACTCATACGATGAAATCTTTAACGAGTATTGCACAGATAATGGAAGGTTTGCAATGCATTCTTGTAATCTTTTAAATCCATACGTGGATGTTTCAACGGGATCGTTAGGACACGGTTTGCCAATTGCAACGGGAATTGCACAAGGACTACGGATTAAAGGGAATAATGATAGTCGGGTATATGTAGTAATGGGTGATGGTGAATTAAATGAAGGGACAATGTGGGAAGCAATTGCAGCTGCACACCAATACAAGCTTGGAAATATCGTAGGTTTTGTAGACTGTAACCATATGTCATTTGATGGACCTACTAGCGAAGTACTTGATATGGGTAATTTAGCAGACAAATTCCGCTTGTTTGGTTGGCATGCCATTGAGGTAAATGGACATGATATGAGTGCTCTGGTTGATGCGGTAAATGAACTTCCTGCCCCGAACAGCAAAATTCCTGTAGTTATTGTGGCCAATACGGTAAAAGGACAAGGCGTTGATTTTATGGAGAATTCAGCCGCATGGCATGCCGGAAAAATCGATGCCGAGACACACGTAAGAGCTAAAAACTCCCTTATATCAGCATTTAATAAGAAATGGGGTGAAGTATAATGTCCGAAAAAAAATATACATATTATGATTTAATGGCAGCAAGAGACATAGCCGGAGACACAATAACAAAAATAGGAAAACAAAGTGACAAAATTGTAGTGGTCAATTCCGACTTAATGCGTTCGTCAAGAACGCAGGACTTTGCAGAAACATTTCCGGAAAGAGCATTCAACGTAGGTATTGCTGAACAAGAAATGGTTAGCTTTGCAGCCGGTCTCGCCAGCGAAGGTTTCATGCCATATTGCTTTACGTTTGGAACTTTCATGTCTATGCGGGCATGTGAGCAAGTTAGAACAGATGTCTGCTACAATGGCCTCCCGGTTCGGTTCCTTGGAAATAACGCAGGATATAGTGCCGCGACAATGGGGGCTACACATTGTGCCTTGGAAGATGTCGGAATCATGTGTTCGTTGGGCAATATGACAGTTGTAGAACCAGGCGATCCACTCCAGATTTCAAAAATTCTTGAAGCTTCACTCACATGGGATGGTCCGATATATATTCGCATGGGGCGCGAATCTCAAACTGCGATCTATAAAGAAGATTATACATATGAGATTGGCAAAGCAATTACTGTGAAGGAGGGTGATGACGGTGCTTTTATATGCAGTGGAAGTATTGTCCATCTGGCTTTAGAAGCGGCAAAGAGGCTAAAGGAAGATCTCGACGTTAATATCGGAGTAATAGATATGCACACAATCAAACCAATAGACCGGGATGCGTGCCTGTCTGCAGCCAAGACTGGTCGAATTGTATGTGCTCAAGATGGTAACATCCAAAACGGCCTAGGGTATCAGGTTTCCGCCGTGCTAACGGAGGCTGGAGTAAATTGTAAGTTTAAAATGTTAGGCTGCCCGGATTATTACGTACCGATTGCAACAACAGAATATCTTTACGAGAAAAATGGGTATGATGAGCAAGGACTTTACGAAAATATGAAGCAATTACTTTAAAAGCAGCAACAAACTTTATATCAAAAAAACAGGAGGTAAACTATTTTGGGAACTGCAGTAGAATTAAAGGATTTAAAATCTGTTAAAAATATGTTCTCTCTAGAGGGGAAAAAGGCTTTTGTTACAGGTGGAGCAGGTGGAATAGGGCGCTCCACAGCTGCGGCTATGGCGGAACTTGGTGCTGATGTGGCACTGGTAGATATCAAATTGGATGTGGCACAGCAGAATGCTGAATATATTGCCCAAAAATATGGTGTTAAAACAATGGCATTGGCTTGTGATGTAAGTGATCCTGTTGCTGTAAAAGAGATGGTTACAAAAATTATAAAGCAATTTGGTACCATTGATGCAGTACATAGCAATGCAGGCATTGTTGCAAACGATGATACGGTAGATATATCTTATGAAAGCTGGCAAAGGATGATAGATATTAATTTGAATGGTATGTTTCTTATAAATCAAACAGTCGGGCAATGGCTGCGTGATAATCATCGGACAGGATCGATAATAAACACCGCATCGATGTCTGGGCATATTATTAACCGAGTGTACGGAGAAGACAAACACATGCTTGCTTATAACACCTCCAAATTTGGCGTAGTAGGTCTGACTAAAGCAATGGCAATGGGGTTTGTAAAGGATGGAATACGCTTTAACAGCATCAGTCCGGGATACATGTTCTCCGGAATACATGATACTATGGATCCTGCACGCATCAAAACCTGGGAGAATGATATACCTATGGGTAGATTTGGTACAATGGATGAAATTGGGGGATTAGTAGCTTTTCTGGCAAGTGATATTTCCAGCTACATGACCGGTGCAGACGTTATAATAGATGGTGGGCACACCGTATGGTAAATGATCCAAAAAAATAGGAGGTCTTATGAGTCGAGATAGCGAAGCGGTTGTCACTTCGATGACAGCAAAAAAAGAAAACTATAAAGACATAAACAAAAAATTGTCTTTTGCTGAACGCTTTAACTATGCATTCGGTGATTTTGGTTACAACTTTATGTACTATTGGGTTAGTGCATTTATGACTATCTACTACACAGATACAATTGGTGTACCGGCAGGAGCAGTTTCCCTGTTATTGCTGCTGGTACGCATATTTGACGCAATTAATGATCCGATCATCGGCAGTATTGCTGACAGGACAAAATCAAGATGGGGAAGATATCGTCCATGGGTGTTTATTGCATCAATCGTAATGGGAGTTTTAATTATTGCACAATTTTCTGCAAGTCCCGATTGGTCAATGATGGGAAAACAGGTGTTTATGTGGGTAATTTATATCGCTCTGACAGTAGCATCAACCGCCAGCAATATGCCATATGGTGCTCTCAATGCGGTTATTACAGGAAATGCTCATTCCCGTGTACAAGCATCCGGCTTGCGCATGATGTTTGCAAATGTTTCATCACAAATCACGACAATCATTGCTGTTCCGATGATTGTTGCATTTGGAAAAAGCGGAACCCAAAGTGATGCCGGAGGATACTTTTTTGCCGTATTACTGACTTGTGCAATAGGTATACCGATACTTTGCTGGTCAGCTGTTAAAACGAAAGAGCTTGTACAACCACCGCCAAATCAGAAACAAATACCTTTTAAAAAGCAGTGGGAAACTCTTTTTAGAAATCCCCCAATGATTGCTGCTATTATAGGCCACTTTATGATGGGTGTTGTTTATTATGGACGTGCAACTATGCTGATGTATTATTTTACATATTATTCTGGCGATGCCGGTCTGATGACGGTATATGGATTTGTATATTTATTTGCATCCATACTTGGTGCAACATTTGTAACACCTTGGTTATACAAATTGATGAAACACAAAGGACGAGTAGCAGCTGTTCTTAACTTTTTCTGTGGAGTCATGTTTTTTATTATGTTCTTTGTGCCTGCGCCAAGTACAGGATTCTGGCTGCTAACATTCTTGGCGGGTATTGGCTATTCTGCTTATATGGGCACGCAATATGGATTGATACCTGATGCAATTGATAATGGAGAATATGTAACGGGATATAGATGTGATGGATTCCTTGCATCTTTCACATCTACGGCGATGAAAGCAGGAGGTGCGGTTGGCCCGGCAATTGGTGCAATGGTACTATCATTATTGATGTATATACCGAATCAAGCTCAGACGCCAGAAGTGTTAAACGCTATGAACTGGTCAGTAACGCTTATTCCGTCAATATTGTGCATGGTAGGCAGTATCGTATACTTGTGTTATAAAATAAGCGGAGTAAAACATTCTGAAATCATAAAAGAACTGCATAAACGGCGTATCGATCAACATGCCGAAACGGATGAAGAGAACAATATTTAATAAGTACTAAAAACACAAAGACCATTAAGCAGTGGTCTTTGTGTTTTAATACATTATTTCTAGGTTCGCATATCGATAAGGATTTTTACATACTTATTGCTCATATGTGCTTCAAATGCATCATTTATACAACTCAGAGGATATATTTTACTAATAAGAGGTTCTAATATAAGTGACTTCATTATATTTACGGTTCTGGGCAAAATATTCCCTGCTAAAAAGAAGGGATGCAATTCAGCCTCTTTCAGATATAATTCCATCAGACTTATATTGCTTTTAACATCAAATCCATACATATATGAATATAAAATCGTTCCCTTTATGCCGATTACCTGCGATGCAGCAAAAAGCAACTCGGGGTCTCTTGACATCTCAAACACAAGATCATATCCACAATAATTCGTTTCCTTCATCGCCTTTGAAATAAATCCCTGTTTATTATACGTTAATACTTGGGTAGCACCCAGGTCGCTTGCCAGATGGTGCTTTGAGGAGTCCGGTTCGATTACAACAATATTCTCGGCGCCAAATTTTTTTACTATTTGTACCATGACCAGGGACATTGCATCTATGCCCATAATCATAATGTTTTTAAATCTCTCAGGCTTCATTTTTTTCATACAATTATATAAGCTATATGATACTGGATCTGTCAAAGTTCCGTTTTTCAAACCTACACTTTGGGGTATAACAATCAATTGGTTTTGATTCATAACAATGTAATCAGCCAGAACAGATGTACACTTTACATTTATGCAGTGATTTTCATATCCTAATCGACAATTGTCGCAGGCTCCGCAATAGTGCCATGCAAAACCACTTACAAAATCCCCCTTTTTAAACCCATTGTTTGCTGCTTCCGGACCAAGCTCTTCGACAATTCCAGAAAACTCATGTCCGACTACTGCTTCTGCAAACGGCCATGTCATTAAGCTTTCATCCATTAGATAGAAAGGTATATCATCACTGCATATACCCACATAGCAAACTCTTATAAGGATATCTTGTGGTGTTTCAATATTTGGAGATGCCCCTTGCTTTATTGCAATATGCAAAGGTGATTCATACACAGCATATCTCATCCACTACCTCCCCTATTCCTGCAGGCTCTTTCGATATTCAGTTGGTGTAACGCCTACGTGCTTCTTAAAAAGATTACTGAAATAGCGTTGGTCATAGATACCGACAGATTCACAGATATCTTTAATTTTCTTTTCTTTGTTCACCATTTGTTTTTTTGCCTGACCGATCCTTACCTGATTTAAAAAGCCAACAAAGCTCGTATTTGTCAATGAAGAAAAAAGAGAACTTAGATATGAAGGAGATCTTTTTACTATCTTCGCAACATCCGATAGTATAATATCTGGATCGCTATGATTAATATATGTGTAATAAAGTGCATCAAAAAGCATTTCTTTCATATTGGCAATATTAGTGGGGATTTTGTTGATAATTTTTCCAAAAATATCTTTAAAATATTCTGATTCATCTGAAATGCCCTTAAAGTTCCAATCTATGCTTTTCGTTATTTCGTCTTTATTTATAATAAATCGAACGAAATCATATAAAATTTCAAGATGCTCTCTGGTGTAATTTAAAAGATTAAAATCTAAACTGCTTTTTATTAATGAGAAATAAAGCGTCTCAACATATTCCTCAACTGATTTGAAGTTTTGACGGATGATAGCTTTCCCAATGCATGCTATTATTGCTTGTATTTGTTCGAATGAAATTGATTCTTTTCTTCTTGCAATATCAATTTCAGTGATATGGGAAAAATCAGGCTCAAAGTAAATGTAAGCCAGTAGTTTGGAAGATTGAATAAATTGGGGAGCTAACATGCTGCGTGAGGAGGCATAGAAAATTGTATAATAGAACATGTTTGCTTCTTCTAAGGTATAATCTATTAAGCCAATAATCTGCTTTTGCAAAGAAGATTCGCTTATAAATGCTTTCGGATATGCTATAATCAAAAATTCTATCTCTGAAATATAAAAAAAAACTAAATCTTCTTCGTTTATTGAAGTTTTTAATGCATTTTCTACCACAAATATTTCTGGTGATATATTTTTAAGAATACCATGTATAATCCAAAATTCTTGCCATTTATAAGAAGCAAAGTAATCATAAAAAAACACTGTTAGTTCCTTTGGTGAAGGTTGCTTTTTAAAGAACGTAACATGTTGAGTTTCTGAAGATATATATTTTTTTTGTTGATTGCTGATTCGCCTAGTGCTTTGATCAAGTATTTGTAAAAAATCATTGTCTGATATTTGTGCTAAATCAATGGTTCCAATAATGTGTTTATTATAAGTGGTATTTGTTGTATTACTATTCGAATTACATAATAAAACAATAAAATCGTCTTTATATTTTTCCATCAAACTAATATATTTATTTATATTCATAAAAACAGTTTTAGCTTCAAGCAAAACAATTTGTGGCTTGGAATTTATAAATCGTTGCAGCCCAAGAGAAGAGTGATTTTCTACCGCAATCAACTCATACTTACTACTATTCCAACCGATTATTTCTATTAACCTATTGCTTGTTTTTGAGTTTTGTACAATAATCAGAATCGTATAAACCATTTTCTTCTCCTGATGGAACTAATCCCAAAGCCAATTAAATTGCCCTCACAATGATTTATTGGATGTTTTGCTTATTTATAACTACATAAACATTACATAATTTTATCATAGAGCGTGTGTTTTTTCAATGAAATAATCTGCTGGCCGCCAACAGATTCATAGCTCAAAAAACCGGCCAAAAAGTGGCCGGTGAAAAAATAAGTACTTTATTATCTCCTTTACAAAAGGATAGTCCCCGCTTCTTCCACCCTTTTCACAAAATCCGCCGGAAGTTTATCGTCACCAATAATATAATCTGCGTCTTCAATTCCCCCAAACGTATAGGGAAGGATCCTGCCGCACTTTGAACAATCCATTAAAATCACTTTCTTTACCGCCTTTTCCATGACCAGCCGTTTAACTAACATTTCTTCTTCTTTTCCACAGGTAAATCCACTCTCATCAGTATACCCGGATACCCCAATAAAAGCAGTTGCAATATTAATGTTCTCCAGCATCTGCAGCGTGCTCGGACCAGACAGCGCTTGATTTACCTTATTTAAGGTTCCGCCGCAGATATGAATAGTGGGATTATTTAGCCGGCTTAATTCAAGGGCAATATTAGGACCAGTTGTAAAGATATTTAAATCTATGTCTGGTAATTCCCCCGCCAAAGACAATGTAGAGGTACCAGCATCAAAGAAGACTGCACTGCCTTCACTGATCAATGATACCGCCTTCTTAGCCATGAGCTTTTTGGCTTCTATGTTGGTGTGCATACGCGATTCTAATCTAGCCTCTGTAGAGCTAACCTGTCTGCTGCCTGGCATGGCACCACCTCTGGTGCGAATAATACTTCCCTCCGCCTCCAGCTTGTCAAGATCCCGATGAATTGTCATCATGCTCACTTCCGGGAAAAGAGTGCTGATTTCTTTTACACTTACTGCACCATGTTCCTGTATATATTGATTGATTTTTCCTCGTCTTATCTGGTTCATGTATTCTCTCCTATATGAAACATATGTTATAATATGTTGATTAATCCACTTCTTTTTAACAAATTATAATATTTTGTAACATTATTGTCAATTATCTATTTTATGCTAAACAAAAAAACTGCAAAAAGCAAATACTTTTTTAACAGTTTTTTTTAGTAGTATATTCACGTCTATACCTCACTTATCGCAGAACTCCAAAGAGCCATACAGCATTCGCAACAATTTTGTTCTCATATTTATATTTCGTCAAATCATCTTGTTTTTTTGCCATCCTGATTTAATTTTTGTTTTTAATTCCTCGAAACTTTTCAACCCGCTAAGCGCATCATAGGCTGCAACGCAGGAAGCCCCGGCAGCTGCGGATAGCTGCAGACTCTCCTTTAACGTATACCCTTCCAACATTGCTGCCAGAAAAGCCGCGATACTGGTATCGCCTGCCCCTGTTCCGGACAGGACTTTCTCCGGAACATAGCTTTCTTCAAAGCCCTCTTGATTCGCCCAGTCCCCACATTTAAGTTCTACTCTGGCACTGACTTTAGAAAGTTTATCCTTGCCTGCCGTTCGATAGTACATCCCAGGCGCACCGCATTTGATCAACACCACTTTAGCCCCCATTTCCATGCAGGTATCGGCAAGCGGACGAATATCTGTTTCCACATCCAGAACTTCTGTAATGTCTCCACCTGCTGCCTTTTCCTGCAATTTGCAAAACCGCTCATAATCCAGCATGTAACAGAGTTCCTCCGCGCTTGGCACAAAAAAATCCACATAGGGGATAACTTGTGCAAGGATTTTCTTCCAATCTGCCCGGCCTGCTTCGGAGGCGTTATCTACTGCCGCCATGTCCAGAGATGTTGCCGCACCATATTCCTGCGCCTGCTTCATGATTTTCACCAACTCGGCGCCATCATTTTGATACATTTTTTTCATTAACGGCGGATATCCGAAGTGAAATAACGCTGCCTTGGAAAGCACCTCCCCGGGAATATCCTCTGCACAAAACGTGTCGTTAACACCCGGATTGTGCAGAAATATGCGGTCGATTCCGGGAATTGCAAGAATGACAGAATAGGATGTGGATTCTCCTGGCGCTACCAGCATGTCGTCTTTTGCCCTATACTCGTTTAAAATGTTCTGCACCATTTCGCCAAAAGCATCATCACCGATTTTCCCCATGAGGGATACGTCTGCCCCAAGGATTTTCATGGCGATCCCGGTATTGGCTACAGCACCACCCGTATGTACGTCAGCTTCTTTCATATTGATCAGCTTGCCCGGTTTAAGCAGCTCTTCCAACCTTTCGACTTTTTGATCTGGAAAAACCGGCGTAATGTCAAGGCAGATATGGCCGGCTACAATCGCTTTCTTACCCATTTCTGTCACCTCTCTTAATTCTTTCTATTCGATTCCCATCAGCAGATTCATAACATACATTTCAAGTCCTTCGAAATCTCTGTTTTCAACACATTTCTTCTGGAATGCATAGTCAAATTTATCTACCTTGGCCTCCAGTGCCTTGAAAATCTTCAGGCTGTTATCCAAGTGCTTATAGCTATCCACATCTTTGGTCGTTCGCATGGCTTTTACGTCTAATCCAACATACTCGCCATTTTTTCCGTATCCATTTTCCTTCAGGATTTTCACTTGATTAAAAGCTGACCTTAGATTCTCTACGCCAAATGATTTATCCTGATCGTATTTGATTCCATTCTGGTCATTCAGATGTACGGTCATTAACTTGTTAAGCGCTAACGCAAAACCAATCTCATGTGCAGGATCTAAGCCTGCCAAGACAGCATGTGCACTCTCCAGGTTGCCGCCAACACGATCCGGTTCAATGGTCGCCGCAGAGATTGCCATGACATGTCCCATCGTTCCGCAGATACTTCTGTCAATTGGCTCGTTTGGTTTTGGCTCGATGCAGACGCGAACCTGGGGATCGTATTTCAGCATCTTATTGATGGCTTCAATCAGCATCTGCGTTGCCCATACCGGGGATTTGCTTTCTTCACATAAAGTTCCTTCTCTCGCCAGCCATAACACAACAAGATCCGTTCCCAGTTCCTTTGCAATATCAATCGAACGATACGCCCGCCACATTGCGTACTCTCTGTCATCAGGCGAAGTGCTCATGAATCCCCCGTCTGCAGTGTGCCCATCCATCCATAACCTTGGTGCAACAAATTCGGCCTTCAGCCCCAGTTCATCTAAGGTCTTGCGAAGCTGTCTCGCTTTCTCTTTGATCTCTTCCTCCGTGTAATCATTGATGTTTGGAACCACGTCATCATCATGGAACTGAATTGCGGAAAATCCCATTTCAGCAAATTTTTTGTACTTTTCCACATCCGGAATGTCCGCTCTGACTTCCGGTCCATAGGAATCCGCTCCTGTGTGCACATTCCAAGGTCCTACTGAAAATTTAAATTCTGACATTTTTTCCCTCCTTTAATAAATTGTTTGCTATAGTTTATACTATACGGCTCAAAACTGTTTTTCTCTTTGTCTATTTTGCATTTCTTTACAGACAATTTTAACATTATGGGAAACATATAGTTAATTAATGTTGGTTACACTAGCAGTAATTGCCAAATTAATATTGGCAAAAACCAGTGCTGGGGTGTAGATAAAAATAATTGGTACCCTTCAGCTGTCATTCTGAGCAGAGCGAAGAATCTTTTTAATTCCATTTTTCGGATAAATCTTCCCAATTGGGATTCATCGTTTCGACTGATTCATTTTTCTTTATTCTTGTCCAACCTTTAATTTGTTTTTCTCTTTCAATTGC
>Ga0153940_1001387_pt1 | contig 10871 bp, 12 predicted proteins | sample TSNJ024MetaG_FD_104736 | JGI IMG/M metagenome (GOLD analysis project Ga0153940, IMG submission 104736) | Attine ant fungus gardens microbial communities from New Jersey, USA - TSNJ024 MetaG | ecosystem: Host-associated > Fungi > Mycelium > Unclassified | place: USA: New Jersey, Brendan T. Byrne...
CCCGGCGAGCTTGCATCTCGATAAAATAGTTATTCGCGTCCGCTTCGTTGTCGTAGGCGCTGCTTACCGCCGTTCCGTCCGCCTTGTTTTCGGTCACGATCCAGATTTTCTCCTCGGTCTTCACCATCGGCGAGCCCTCCTCAGCGTTTTGGACTTAACTGCCCGTATTTACAGATGTTCGGCGATGAACGGGTTGCTTAATATCCCGATGCCGTCGATCTCAACTTCCACATGATCTTCCGGGTGAACCCTGCCTATGCCCTCGGGCGTGCCTGTGGCGATCACGTCGCCCTGCTCCAGCGTCGCAAACCGGCTGATGTGCGAGATAATGCGCGCCACGGAGAAGATCATGTTGTCGAACGTGTCCCGCTGGACGACGTTGCCGTTGAGGCGAGTCGTAATACCCGCGCCCGCGGGCATCCCGCGCGCCGTCAGAATCGACGGGCCGATCGGGCCGAACGTGTCGAAGCTCTTCGCGCGCGTCCACTGGCCGTCTTTGTTCTGCAGATCGCGCGCCGTAACGTCGTTAAAGCAGGTGTATCCCGCCACGCAGGACAGCGCGTCTTCCTCGGAGACGCGGCGGCAGCGCTTGCCTATCACGACCGCCAGCTCGCCCTCATAGTCCACGCGCCCCGCCCATTCGGGGATGCGAACCACGTCGCCCGGTCCGACGAGCGTCGTGAGGGGTTTCATGAAGATGATCGGTTCCGTCGGAAGCTCGTGGTTAAGCTCCTTCACATGCCCGGTGTAGTTGCGCCCCACGCACCAGATCTTGTTGGGCAAGAGCGGCGCAAGCAGTTTCACGCGATCGAGCGGGTAGCTCAGCCTCATCTCCGTGAAGCCGGTGAACGGATCCCCCTCCACTATATCTACCATATTAGCGCGAATCATGCCTCCGTAGGTTCGGCCATCTGCCGTAAATCTGCAATATCTTCTTGGCTCCATGCTCGTACTCTCCCCCTCGCGATTTATGCGAACGCTTCTCCGATTCGCGCCAACCCTTTTTCCAGAGCGGCGCGCGGACAGCCGATATTAAGACGCGCAAATCCTTCGCCTTGCCTGCCGAACGAAATCCCCGGATTGAGCGCCACGCGGGCGCGATCCACCAGAATGCGCTGCAAGCCGTCGGACGACAGCCCGTACCCCCGAAAGTCGATCCAGAAGATAAACGTGCCCTCCGGGTGCTTCATGACCGCCCTCGGCAGTTTTTCCCTTACGAAGGATTCGACCAGCGCGCGGTTCTCCTCGAGGTAGCTCATCAGCGCGTCAAGCCACGGCGCGCCTTTCCTGTACGCAGCCTCCAGCGCGCGGGCTCCGAAGAGGTTGAGGCGTTCCATGTGAAGCTTGGCTATCGACTTGCGCATCATATCTGTTATTTGTTCGTCCTCCGAAATCCACACCGACGACGACAGCCCCGCGATGTTAAACGTCTTGCTCGGCGCGACAAGCGTGAGCAAGCGCGGCTTCAGATCGGGCGCGGCCAGCGCTGTGGGGATATGCTTGGCGTCGCTGTATACGAGATCCTGGTGTATTTCATCGGAGAGCAGCATGACGCCGTGCGCCAGGCACAGCCCGGCCAAGCGCGAGAGTTCCTCGCTCGTCCAGACTCGCGCGACCGGGTTGTGCGGGCTGCAGAGCAGCATCGCTGTCACGTCCGGACGCGCGAGAAGCTCGTCCAGCCCGTCAAAGTCCATCTCGTAGCGTGATTCGCACTCGATCAGCGGATTCTCGACGACCTTGCGCCCGTTGTCTTGTATGATGCTGAAAAACGGCGGGTAGACCGGCGTCTGGATGACTACCCCGTCCCCCGGTTTTGTGAAAGCCTGTATAGCGAAACCCAGCCCCGCCACCACCCCCGGCACGAAGTCAACACACTCGGCGGCGACGTTCCACCCGTGGCGCGTCCTCTGCCAATCCGCCGCCGCGGCGCGCGCCGAGTCGGTCATCACCGGATAACCGTACACGCCGAAGTCCGCGGCTTCGCGCAGCGCCTCCACAATCTCCGGAGCGGAACGAAAATCCATGTCCGCCACCCAGAACGGCATCAGGTCGCCCCTCCCGAAATGCGATTCTATATCATCCCACTTCATGCTGTTTGTGCCGCGCCTTATAATCGGCTCATCAAAATTATACGCCACAAGAACCCCTCCAAACGCGCAATAAAACCACGCTTCGTCTATCAGGATTATATCACCGACTTTAGCATGTTACGCAGCTGCGTTGTTATTGATGTTTCCGATTATGCCGCGCAAGCCCGTGGGGCTTGAGAAGCACTGCGGGCGTTTGCCTTCGCCGTCAGTCGCGTGGTTTGGATGTGTCTGTCTTCGTCACTCCTGGATTGCTTCGCTTCGCTCGCAAAGACAAGGGGATACGACGTTGGTTTTGGTGTTGTCCACGGTGACGGAAATCCAAGGGCAGACGCTTCGCTTCGCTCGCAAAGACGGAGAGGGAGTCCCGTTGGGTATATTATTACTGTGGAGCAAATCGTTGACAAATTGTAATTTCAACAATACGCTTAATCCGCGATGATCTCACCTATGGAGGCGGAGTGATAAAGATGGCTAGATCAATCGACGAACTGGAAACCTACGACCCCGCTGAAGATTTGGACTCCGACGAAGGTATCTCCTACTTCATGGCGGACGCATTTGCGACAGGCGACCCCGCCTATGTCGCGCACGCGCTTGGCATCGTCGCGAGAGCCAAGGGCATGACACAGATCGCGAAGGATACGGGGCTGTCTCGCGAGCAGCTCTACCGCTCCTTCAGCTCAAAGGGCAACCCGACGCTGCAAACGACGTTTGCCGTGATGCGCGCCCTCGGTATCGAAATGACCGCCAAAACAGCCGAACCTGCCGAGCACGCCGAATCCACCGAACACGCCAAAAGCGCATAAAAAAACACCGGCTCCGGGCGCGTTTGTCCTTGCGCTCGGAACCGGCATGATTGGCACGAGCTTTGGCCTCATCCTGCCACTCTCCCTTCGCACAAAAAGCATAAAAAAAGAGCCCCGAAGGGCTCTGAACTGAGTTGTACTTGTTGGACTTATCTTTTTGTATTGAGGAATTCCCTCAGTAGTTTTTCCGCCGAAGCGATCTCAAACGCATTCAGTGAACCTCTTGGGGACAAGAGCGCCCTGATAGGGATATATCTGGTTTGATCGACGCGGATAACACAAGGCTTAACGATCCCGTTTGTTTGATCCTTTGCTGGTAAGAGCGGAACCTCCCATCTGCTCCGCCCCATAGTCCCGGTTATTTTGCTCACCAGAACCAGCTGTTCTTCAGTGTGCGGCATCCAGATCAAAACCGTCCTATCCTTCGCTTGCGTTTCATCTTCTTCAAAGGGAAAGCTTGCTTGATAAACGTCGCCACGGCTAAAGAGAAAGGGCAATTTCCTCCCACTCCTTACGAGTCGGCTCCCGCCCGACGGATTTCCAAAACCTGTCTTCTTCTTCCGGCGGCAATTCTTCGTTCAGAATACCGGAAAAATAGTCTGTGATCGTCTCAAGCGACAGAGCGCAGTTCATCTCTTTCTCCCATGCTTCCCGCCAAGCGGGTTCGCGGTGCGTCGCTTTCGATAACGCCACTGCGGAATATCCCCCTTTGTCGCGCATTACCATAGCCGCAACGCCTGCGACGTATTCATCGACGGAAGGAGGGCTTTTTACCAGATCTAAGGGCAGGCACGCCCCCTTATACTTTTGATACTCTTTATACACTATTCTTACGACCGGCCCATATTGCCATGCCTCAATATCGTCATGGAACAACGGCCTTCCGGTAAGACCCAGCGAATATCCCTGGCAATAATACAACAGCTTCTGCAACTTCATTGGAGTTATGTCCGATGCCGCCTCATCGTCATCCAGTTCGGCTTCTTTTCGATTCAGGTAGAGAAGATATCCGGCGAGCTTCAAAACATCAACCACTTCACTCACCCCCCTTGCTACAACAGATAATAGCAATTTCCCGGGCTTTTGTCATCCGCCTCACAAAAACACCGGCTCCGCGAGGCTCGCGGTGATTTCTTGTTCAAGCGCGTTGATCTCGGTCATGATCTCCGTCGGATGTTGATCGAAAGACCGCAGTCGGTGAACATGCCGTTGCCGTGCCTAATTAACGCGCGGCCTACAGCAGTTCCTCCCAAATCCTGTTGGCGACGCGAAGACCTTTTGGGGTGAGGAAGGCGCGGAGGGGGCTTTGGTTTACCAAATCGGGTGGGAATTGGGCGAGAGTCCCACGAATTGCGGCGGCGGTTTCCTCGCCGTGCTTTTGCCCGAAGCGCTGCCAATCGATGCCGCTTGCCGTGCGCAGGGCGAGGACCGCGGCTTGCCTGGCGGAGGCTTGCGGGGAGAGGCGTTCTTCCCGGATAAAGGCCGTGCCGCGCGATGAGACGAGTTCGGCGTAGCGCGCGAGATCCGGCTCGTTGCGCCCGCGGACGTAACCGTCGTAGCTCCAGGCGGCGGGGCCCAAGCCAAGGTACGCGCCGTCAGCCCAGTAGACAAGGTTGTGTTTGCTCTCATATCCCGGCATGGCGAAGCTTGCCACTTCGTACTGCGCAAGGCCGCGGCGCGGCAACAGCCATTGCGCGTAACGGTACGGCGCGTAGCCGTCCTGGAGACCAAAGCCGCGCGAGGCAAAAGGCGTGTTCGGCTCGATCGTCAGCTGATAGATCGAAAGATGGCGCACGGAGAGCGCCTGCGCCGCGCGCAGATTACGCGCCCAGTCGCGGAGGCTTTGACCGGGTAGGCCGAACATCAGGTCGAGCGATACGGAAAAACCTGACGCGATACACGCCGCCGCGGCGTCAGCCGCCTGCGCGGCCGTGTGCGGACGGCCCAAGAACGCGAGCTCGGCGTCGTCGAAGCTCTGTACACCGACGCTGACCCGCGTGACGCGCCACTCGCGCCAGATGCGCAGGTGCGCGGCGGTGAGAGAGCCTGGGTTGGCTTCTACCGTGATCTCGGCTTCCGCGGAGAATGAAAATATCCTCTCGAGCGTCGAGATCAATGCTCGCCAGGCTTCAGGCGAGAGTACGCTTGGCGTGCCGCCGCCAATGTAGAGCGTCTCGACCGAGGCGGACGCGTCCGCGCGCGCGGACGCCTCGCGCGCGAGAGCGCTCAGATACAAATCCTCGTCGCCGCTGCGCTTCGCGGCGCTCGCGAAGGCGCAGTAGGGGCATTTGGCTTCGCAGAATGGAATATGAATATAGATGTTTATTTGTCGTCGTCCCCCGACACGTCCATGAAGGCAAGAAACGCCTCCTGCGGAATCGACACGCGCCCTACCTGCTTCATGCGCTTTTTGCCCTCTTTTTGTTTCTCGAGCAGCTTGCGCTTGCGGGTGATGTCGCCGCCGTAGCATTTGGCGAGCACGTCCTTGCGCACTGCCTTGACGTTGGTCCTCACGATGACTTTTTTGCCGATGGCGGCCTGAATCGGCACCTCGAAGAGCTGGCGCGGAATCAGTTCCTTCAGCTTCGTCGCGACCGCGTGCCCGCGCCTGTAGGCCGCGTCACGGTGGCAGATAAAGCTGAACGCGTCGACGGGTTCCTCTTGAATGAGGATATCGACCTTCACCAGATCGGACGCCCTGTAACCCGTGTGGTCATAGTCAAGCGACGCGTAGCCGCGTGTGGCGGACTTGAGGCGGTCGTGGAAATCGAGGATGAATTCGGCCAACGGCAGGTCATAGACGAGACGGACGCGCTCCGGCGTGATATAGTCCATGCTCGCGTAAACGCCGCGCTTCTCCTGACAAAGCTGCATGCACGCGCCGACGTAGGCGTCGGGCAGAAAGATCGTGGCGCGGATGAAGGGCTCGAGCACTTCTTGGGCGCGCGCGGGATCGGGAAAGTCGGACGGACGCCGCGCCTCGATCTCGCCGCCGTCCGTAAGGAGAACGCGGTATACGACGTTGGGAGCGGTCGCCACCAGCTCGACATTAAACTCGCGGTAGAGCCGCTCTTTGGCGATCTCCATGTGCAGCAGCCCGAGAAAGCCGCAGCGGAAGCCGAAGCCGAGCGCCGTCGAAGACTCCGGCTCGAAGGTGATCGCCGAGTCGTTGATTTGCAATTTTTCGAGCGCCTCGCGGAGTTGGTTGATCTCCTCGCGCTCGATCGGATAGTAACCGCAGAAGACCACCGGCTTGATCTTGCGGTAGCCGGGAAGCGGCGCGCCCGATGGACGCCTCGCGTCGGTGATCGTGTCGCCGACGCCCGCGTCCGCGAGAGACTTGATGCCAGCCACAACATAGCCGACTTCACCGGGGCCGAGCGAAGCGACTTCCTTCATGCCGGGCGTGAAGACGCCGAGCTCCTCCACCTCGCGCGCCTGCCCCGCAGCCATGAAGACAACTTGCTTGCCGCGCTCAATCGTGCCGTCAACAACGCGCACATAGCTGATTACACCCTTGTAGTTGTCGTAGACCGAGTCGAAAACAAGCGCCGTCAGAGGCGCGTCCGAATCGCCGACGGGGGGGCGGATGTCGCGCACGATGCGCTCTAAGATCTCCGGTATGCCCGTGCCGTCTTTTGCGCTCGCGAGTACCGCGTCCGACGCGTCCAGCCCGATGACTTCCTCCACCTCTTTGACGATGCGCTCGGGCTGCGCGGAGGGCAGGTCGATCTTGTTGAAGACGGGGATCATGTCGAGATTTTGCTCGACCGCGAGATAGGCGTTGGCCACGGTCTGCGCTTCTACGCCCTGCGCGGCGTCTATCACCAGCACCGCGCCCTCGCAAGCCGCGAGAGAGCGCGAAACCTCATAATGAAAATCCACATGCCCCGGCGTGTCAATAAGGTTTAAAATATATTCGCGCCCGTCGGACGCCGTATAGTTCATGCGCACCGGCACGAGCTTGATCGTGATGCCGCGCTCGCGTTCGAGCTCCAGCGTATCAAGCAGCTGCGACTTCATGTTCCTGCTGTCTACCGTGTGAGTGTTCTCAATCAGACGATCCGCAAGCGTCGACTTGCCGTGGTCGACATGCGCGATGATGCTGAAATTTCTTATTCTTGATAATTTTTCCTGCTCTGCGCTATCCATACTTTCACCTCTCAGTGAGCAATTTTAGCCGAATCCGCGCCCAATGTACAATACAAATGTCGCGATCGTAAGTTTAGTGGTAATATCTGTGCAGTGGATTTTATGCTGCAATATTGTTCGCACAGGAGGTCGAGTTTGTTGAAGGACGGAAAACGCGCAGGTTTCACGCTGGTCGAGATTATGGTGGTCGTCGTCATCATCGGCCTGCTCGCGGCGCTGATAGGCCCCCGCATCCTGGGACAGTCCGAATCCGCCAAGATCAAGGCTACGCAGGTACAACTGGCGCAGCTGACGCAGGCGCTCGAGCTGTACCACCTCGACAACGGGTTCTTCCCGACGACGGACCAGGGCCTTGGCGCGCTGATCGCAAAGCCTTCGTCGCAGCCCGAGCCGAAAAACTACGCGAAGGGCGGCTATCTGCAGAAGAAAAAAATCCCAACGGACGGATGGGGCAACGAGTTCGTCTACATCTGCCCCGGGGATAACGGCGACTTTGACATCATCTCCTACGGCTCCGACGGGAAACCGGGCGGAGAAGGGGGCGCGGAAGACATAGGCAGCTGGGAGTGACAGGGTACTAATTACAAAGGACTCAACGCTTTGCCGCACGATTATATCAGGGGTGAATGATATGTATGAAGCAGATAAGATTCAAACCATACTTGAAGTAATACGCGACGAAGTGCTGCCTTTGACGGAATCGCAGGTGGCGTACGGCAATCATGTTTTCGGAGGCGCTATTTTGCGGTCGGACACGCTGACATCAGTAATGGTAGGCTCTAACAACCGCCGGGAGAACCCTCTCTTCCACGGCGAGATCGATACGCTCAACCGATTTTTCAAGCTCCCGGTGCGCCCGGCAAGCAGTGATCTGCTCTTCGTGGCAACGCACGACCCCTGCCCGATGTGCGCGGCGGCGATCGCGTGGGCCGGCTTTCGCGAGTTGTGGGTACTCTTCGACTACAAGGACGTCGAGGTTGAGTTCGGAATGTCTGTTGACCATATGATGTATCGAGAGGTATTCGGCGTCGAGGGCGCCAGGGCGGACAACCAATTCTTCACCAAGATCAGCCTCAAGAAAGCCATCGCCGAAAGCTCGGAGCGCGTCCGCCTCCAGCAGATCGCGGACGAGATTCGCAAACGCTACGCCGCGCTTACGGTGCAAGATTTCGACTATCCGGGGATATGATTCCCGTCTCAGGTCAAAAAGCGAACGCGAGCCGGTAAGGTGCCGCGGCGCGGCGTCTTTTTCGCCTGCGCCCCGGCCTGTTACTCCGGTTTCGGCCTGCGATAGGCCGAAGCTTTCACGCGCACGCCCGTAATCATGTAACAAATATGCTCCGCAATGTTCGTCACGTGATCGCCGGCCCGTTCCAGAATGCGCGCCACGGTGATCAGCCGGTTGGTTCCGGCAAAGCGCGCGCCATCCTCGCGCGTATCCATGGCGGCGTTCATCAGCTCTGCCACAACGCTGTCCTCGTAGTCGTCCATCGCGTCGTCCATCGCGAAGACGCGCGCGGCTTTTTCCGCGTCCCGTTCAGCCAGCGAGGACATCGCCAAGTTGAGCATCTCCACCGCGCGCTCCCCCATGGGCCTGAGGCTGGGAATCGGGGGCAGCGGGACTTCCAGCTGCAGCGCGGTGCGCGCCAAACTCGCCGCGAGATCTGCGATGCGCTCCAGGTCAAGCGCCATACGGATGACGGCTTCCAGCGACCGCAGGTCGAACGCCACCGGCTGGTAACGCGCGATGAGTTGAAAGCTCGTGATGTTGATCTCCCGAGCAAGTTCATCGATCTTGTCGTCGCCTATGATGACGTCCCGCGCCAGCTTCTTGTCCCGCTGCGAAAGCGCCCGGACCGCGTCGACCAGGGCGCGCTCGCATAGGCCGCCCAGCTCGTATGTCCCGGAGAAAAGTGATTCCAGCTCCCTGTCCATGTGTGTTTCAATCACCGCCGCTTCGCCTCCTAACCGAATCTTCCCGTGATGTAGCCCTCTGTCCGCTTATCAGAGGGAGTCGTAAATATTTTATCCGTATCCCCCGCCTCGATCAACTCTCCGGTGAGAAAAAACGCTGTGCTGTCGGAGACGCGCGCCGCCTGCTGCATGTTGTGCGTCACGATGACGACGGTATAGTCTTTTTTAAGCTCTCGCACCAACTCCTCAACCCTGGCCGTGGCCATGGGGTCGAGCGCGGAGGTAGGCTCGTCCATCAACAGCACCTCAGGCTCAACCGCAATCGCCCGCGCGATGCAGAGGCGCTGCTGCTGCCCGCCGGAGAGCGACGCCGCGGGCTCGTCCAGCCGATCCTTAACCTCGTCCCAGATGGCGGCGGCGCGCAGGCTGCGCTCGACAACCTCTTCAAGAGCGGCGCGGCTCTTTCCGCCCGGCAGCTTCGGCCCGTATGCCACGTTCTCGCGAATCGAGAAGGGGAACGGGTTCGGTCGCTGAAAGACCATCCCCACACGCCGCCGCAGGTTCGTAACATCGACGTTCGGCGCATAGATGTCCTCTCCGTCCAGCAAAACTCGCCCTTCGACGCGCGCGCCGCGGACGAAGTCGTTCATCCGGTTGAGGCAGCGCAGGAAAGAACTCTTTCCGCACCCCGAGGGACCTATCAACGCCGTCACCGAACGCTCCTCGATATCCAGCGAAATTTGCCTCAGCGCGGGAGGGGCGTTCTTTGAATACGAGAGAGAGAGGCCGAGCGTGCGTAATATGGTCATGAGATCCGCTCCTGTAATTTATTTTCGCCGCAGTCTCGCGCGCGCCACGATGCCGGTCATCGATATACCGAGCACGAGCGCGAGCAGCACCAGAATGGCACCGTACTGCATAGGCACGGTCTTTTCGATCCGCGTGCCCGCGGTCGCCAGCACGTAGACGTGATAGGGCAGCGCCATCACCGAGTCGAAGAGGCTGCGCGCAAAACCCGGCGCGAAGAAAACCGCGCCGGTGAATATGATCGGCGCAGTCTCGCCTCCGACGCGCCCGATGCTCAGGATCAAGCCCGTGATGATCCCGGGGAACGCGGCGGGCAGGACGACCTTGCGAATCGTCTGCCAGCGGGTAGCGCCCAGCGCGTACGACGCGTCGCGATAATCTTGCGGCACGTCGCGCAGCGCGGCCTCCGACGCCGCCACCAGCGTTGGAAGCGCGAGGCAGCCAAGCGTCAGCCCGGCGGAAAGCAGGCACGCGCCGAAGCGCAGAAACGCGCAGAAAAAGGCGAAGCCAAACAGCCCCAACACCACCGAGGGAACGGAAGCAAGGCTTCGGACGGCAAGGCGGATAACCCGCGTAACGCGCCCGCTCCCGGCATACTCGCTCAGGTAGACTGCCGTCGCCAGGCTGACAGGAAAGGCAAAACCCATGGAGACTAAGATCAGCTGCACGGTGCCTACGATGGGCGTCAGGATTCCGCCCTCCGTCATGCCGTCGCGCGGCGGCTCGCTGATGAACTCCCAAGAGAGAGCGCCCGCGCCGCGCGAGACGAGGAAGAGCAATATCGAGCCGAGCGTCAGCGCGGCGAACGCCATGCATAGCCACAGCACACCAGTGGCCGTCAGGTCGAGCAGCGCGCGGGTTCTGCGGCTCACGTCACTTCTCCTCCCGCCGGAATTCGACGCGCAGCGCCAGCCAGTTGAGCGCCAGCGTGAAGAAGAGCAGCAGGCAGCCCATGAAGAAGAGCGCGTGATAGTGCGCGGAGCCGACAGGCGTCTCGCCCATCTCCGCAGCGATCGCCGAGGTCAGGGGACGCACCGGGTCGAACGGTGAACTTGGAATCAACGCCGCGCCCCCGGCGATCATGAGGACGACCATTGTCTCC
>Ga0153940_1001393_pt1 | contig 10843 bp, 8 predicted proteins | sample TSNJ024MetaG_FD_104736 | JGI IMG/M metagenome (GOLD analysis project Ga0153940, IMG submission 104736) | Attine ant fungus gardens microbial communities from New Jersey, USA - TSNJ024 MetaG | ecosystem: Host-associated > Fungi > Mycelium > Unclassified | place: USA: New Jersey, Brendan T. Byrne...
GCGGCTTTAAATATTGAGGTCAGCGGACACGAAGGCGACGTTCAATACATGCTTGACCAGATTACTGAAAAGGTTGCCGAAGGTGGCAATGCCGGCCGTATGTCAACCTGGCCTGTGCCGGTCAATATGGTCATGGTAGAAGCAGGCGTGGATTATGCCATAGAGTTCTGTGAAGGACGTACCAGCGGAGCTCATGACGACGCCGTATTCAAAAGTGTCGTAGCAAATGTGGTAAAATCTTATGACGGTACTATTGAAATTTCTAATTATGAAGATGAGCAAGGCTTGCTTGATAATTTCTATATGCTGCTGTGCGACTTCTATAATTTCTAAACTGTTTTAATAACAAATATAGGGCTGCTGCAATTATGCTTTGTTTGCAGCAGCCTTATATTTTTTGGAGAGGTGATACTTTTGGACGATGAATATGTCCTGCAGATGCAGCATATAACTAAAAATTACGGCAGCAACCAGGTATTATATGATGTTTCGATTTCTGTAAAGCCGGGAGAGATCCATGCGCTGATGGGAGAAAACGGAGCCGGAAAATCTACACTCATGAATATTTTATTCGGCATGTCAATGATACACTCTACCGGAGGCTATGAAGGGACGGTTTTAATAAACGGCGAGGAAGTAAAAATCATGTCGCCACAGCAGGCTATGGAGGCCGGAATTGGCATGGTGCATCAGGAATTTATGCTGATTCCGGGTTTTACAGTGACTGAAAATATAAAAATTGGAAGGGAGATAACTACTCCCACAATCGCAAGTCTGGTATTCGGAAAAGACCTTGAAAAGCTTGACCGCAAGAAAATGGCTCAGGATGCCCGTCAAGCTTTGAATACTATCGGCATGGACATTGATGAAAATACTAGATTGGGAACTCTTCCTGTAGGGTATATGCAATTTGTAGAAATTGCCCGGGAAATTGATAAGACAGGTGTAAAGCTTTTAGTGTTTGACGAGCCTACGGCAGTGCTTACCGAGAGTGAAGCGGAACGCCTGCTTGAGGTTATGCGTATGATTTCCTCTAAGGGGATAGCTATTATCTTTATAACCCACAGGTTAAGAGAGGTAATGGATACGGCGGACAGTATGACTGTGCTTAGGGATGGAGAGTGTGTAGCCCGCCGGACGATTTCTGAAACTAATGAAATTGAAATAGCTGAGCTTATGGTTGGACGTAAAATTGAAAAGCTGGTAGATGATTCGGTAAAAACATATGACCTGGCCGGCTCCAGGGTTGCCGTTTCTATCAAGGACCTTGTAGTGGATATGCCCAGCGAGAGGGTCAGAAACGTAAGTCTGGATATACTTGAAGGAGAGATATTTGGTATAGGAGGCTTGGCCGGACAAGGCAAGGTAGGAATAGTCAACGGCTTAATGGGAATGTATCCGGCTTTGGGTGAGATAACGGTTATGGGAGAATATCTTGAATTGGACAAGCTGGGTGACGCGATACACAAGGGATTTGCTTTTGTATCGGAGGACCGGCGCGGAGTCGGGCTTTTATTGGATGAATCTATCGAAAATAATATAGTGTTTAACGCCATAAATATAAAAAAAGAATATTTGTCAAATTTTGGAATTACCAAGCTTATAAACACAAGAGCGATCCGTCGTCATGCTCAGGAAATGATACGGATTTTAGATATCAGATGCACCGGCCCGCAGCAGAAAACAGGAAGTCTTTCCGGAGGCAATCAGCAAAAGGTATGCCTTGCGGGAGCTTTGACCCTTAATCCCAGGGTGCTGATGGTATCGGAGCCTACCAGGGGCATTGATATCGGAGCCAAAAAGCTTATACTTGAATATTTGGTAAAGCTTAGGGAAAAAGAAAAAACAACGATTATAATTATTTCCAGCGAGCTGGCGGAGCTGCGCTCCATTTGCGACAGAATAGCTATCGTGTCCGACGGAAGGATTTCGGAAATATTAAAGCCGGACGCTTCCGACGCGGATTTTGGCCTTGCTATGTCAAATTTAAGAGTAGGGGGAGATCAGAAATGAATATAATGAAAAAAGGTCTTCAGTCCTTCGGGCTTCCGCGCATCATCATTATTTGCTTCTTCCTTCTTTTGTTTGTACTGGCGGGAGTCTACCAAATGGACGTTCAGACATTATTGGGAGATGTACTGCGGCGCTGGGCTATGTATGGGATATTGGTTCTGGCTATGGTGCCGTCTATACAATGCGGCATAGGTCCTAATTTTGGACTAACCATAGGTATTTCGGGCGGTCTTGTGGGAGCTTTAGTTTCAATAGAATTAAGAGATTTGGGCTTCTACGTCTCCTTTGACAGTAACCCAAGGCTTAGTATGCTGGTGGGGATTTTGGTAGCCATTATCCTGGCGCTGCTTATTTCCAGTATTATGGGAATATTTTACGGTCTACTGATTAACCGTGTTAAGGGTTCCGAAATGACAGTATCCACATATGTAGGCTTTTCAATAGTCGCGTTTATGAATATGATGTGGCTGCTCCTTCCTTTTAAAAGCTCCACGTCAATTTGGCCTTTGGGAGGCACAGGGCTCAGAAATACAATAAGCCTTGATGAAAATTTTTCTCGGGTATTTAATAACATTTTAGGCTTTTACATTGGAAGGACTTATGTTCCTACAGGAATGATCATAGTGTTTTTGCTGACCTGCTTATGCGTATGGCTGTTCACCAGAAGCCGTTCAGGCGTGATAATGCAGGCGGCGGGGGCGAACCCTGCCTATGCTAAGGCTGCCGGTATAAATGTAGACAAAATGAGAATAATCGGAACTACGATTTCCACAGCGTTGGGCGGTATGGGTATAGTATGTTACGCGCAAAGCTATGGCTTTTTGCAGTTGTACAACGCGCCGCTGATGATGGGCTTCCATTGTGTGGCCGCCGCGTTGATAGGCGGCGCTTCCATAGGCAAGGCCAGAATATTACATGTGATCCTGGGTACTTTCTTATTCCAGGGAATGATAGCCGTAGCCCTGCCTGTAGCTAATCAAATTTTGCCGGAAAGCAGCCTTTCAGAGGTGTTTCGCATCATTATTTCCAACGGTATAATTCTCTATGCTCTAAGCAAGGCAAAGGAGGAGATAAGATGATAGAGCAAAAATCGTCCAATGCCTATGTAAAAGATTTGTTATTAAACAATAGCGTTGTTATTTTGTTTGTTGTTTTATGTGTAGGTTCGTTTTTTGTTTCAGGCACGACTTTGAACTATTTGCTGCCTGAGCTGTTTATACGCATCAGCCGGAATACCTTTATGGTGCTTTCACTGTTGATACCGGTGGTAGCCGGCTTGGGACTTAATTTTGGCATAGTGGTCGGCGCTGTCGCCGCGCAGATTGCGGTATTTTGGGTTGTTTACTGGGGATTTAGCGGCTTTACGGGCATTTTGCTTTGCATACTTATTTGTACTCCTTTAGCCGTGCTATTCGGCTATGGAGTAGGGGCTCTCTTTAACCGTATGAAGGGCTCCGAAATGATAGGCGGCTTAGTAATGGGATATTTTTTCGACGGCCTGTATCAGCTTTTGTTTTTGTACATTATCGGCGGAATAATTCCGGTATCTAACCCTACTATGATTATTGCGGGCGGTATCGGTGTAAAAAATACTATTGACCTTATGGGTAATTTAAAATACTCTCTGGATAATGTTCCCATGATAGCTATTTTGGACGTCGTTTTTTGGATAGTAATTATTCTTACGTCAATTCAGCTTATTTACAGGCTTATAAAAAAGCAGGAGCTTCGTTTGAAAAAAGCGCTGTTGGTACTGAGCCTCGCTGTTATTATCTATGCTCTAAGCTATGTTCCGGCGTTAAGCAGCTTCCTTTCTACAGACCGGCTGCTTCTTCTCAATGCCATTGAGCTGGGGGTACTTGCGACCTGTATTTATAATATATTTAGGATTATTCGCAGGCGTAAAGAATATGAAACGACCGGCTTGCCTAAAAAAGAGCTTTTATATATCGCGGTGGCTTTAGCCGCGTATGCGATTACTTATATACCGGTGTTCGAAAGCGCCTTTGTTGCGGTGCGGCTGCCGGTGCTGACATATATATGTATAGGAGGCTTATGCGTATTTATGTCATGGTTTTTGAATACCAGGCTCGGGCAGAATATGAGCACTGTTGGCCAAAGCAGGACCGTAGCTACCTCGTCGGGCATTAATGTTGACCGTACCCGTATCATTGCTATGATAATGTCCACAGTTCTGGCGTCCTACGGACAGTTGATCTCTCTGCAGAATATCGGAACCTTCTCCACCTACGGAGCTCATACACAGGTAGGACAGTTTGCTATAGCTGCTTTGCTGGTAGGTGGAGCCTCGGTGCATAGAGCTACAACAAAGCAAGCGGTACTGGGAGTGATTTTGTTCCATACCTTATTCATTCTCTCGCCGCTGGCAGGCAAGGCGCTATTTGGTAACGCTCAGATCGGTGAGTATTTCCGTGTATTTGTCGCCTACGGGGTTATTGCAATGGCCCTGGCTCTCCATGCGTGGAGGTCTAAGAAATAAAGCGTATCGAAAAAGCGCCGTTAATTCAACGGCGCTTTTTTCATATTTTTCCCTGCAAAACCATAGCGAACAGGATGCAGCTGATCAGCACGAAAACAGCTGCCATCATCAATCCGATATTTATTTTGCCGGTACCTGCGTTGTTATTCTCAGTTTCAATAAAGCTTGATTTATGCAGCGCTATTGATACAGGCTTGTATATCAGCATTGTAATGGCCGCGTTCAGGCCTCCTTTAAGCAGATTAAAAGGCAGGAATACAGGGATCAGCATGGCGGCTACCATTTCCCGCGGCACATCCATATAAATAGGCACTACGAAATAATTCCACAGTATCATGACGGCGGTCGTTACCAGCCAGCCTGTAATAAGACCAATGACCGCGCCCTTTAAGGTATGCATGTTTTTATATATCACGGCTGCCGTGCAGGCAAAGGCGCAGGAGGAGATGATATTCATGACCAAACCTATAAAGCCGGTATCGCTAACCGTGACCATCTCAATTAGAGAAACGATGACGGAAATTATAAATGATGTCAGAGGGCCATACAGGAAGCCGCTTATAGTAATTATAACGTCCTTAGGGTCATACTTCAAAAACTGCACTATGGGTATGCGGCCGAATACCATTACTAAATAGGCAAGCGCGCTGAGCATTGCGATGACCGTAAGCTTCTTTGTTTGAGTATGCATTTTCATAATATTCACTCCTGTTTTCTGGAAAGGGGAGGTTTCTCCGCCTTCTCTAAAAATTAACACCTGAAAGACATGTCCTTCAGGTGTTTTATTTGCAGGCGAAATATCATAAGCTTTTGCACGACGCTATGCAATAGCTATGATATGTCTTCTTCCATCCAGACTTTAACTGTCGGTATTGGAGTTTCACCAATTCAGCGCTGCGCACGCTCGCGGACTATACCGCCGGTCGGGGATTACACCTTGCCCTGAAGACACTCATATTCAAATGTTGAAAAAATTATAATACAAATTTATTGGCAAGGCAACATAAATTTTTATGTACCGAACGCGTTCTACACCATCCCATGACTTTCTAATAACGGAAGCAGTTTTTTCACAACCGGCATCATATTTATCTCAGATTTCTGAAAGCCGCCGATAAGGAGCATGAAAATGCCATAGACGCAGACGCCTGATATGATTGCGATACACAGGGCTAATGTGTTGCTGGGTACAGCATAATATACAATATAATATATCACGTAACAGCTAAGGCCCATAACGGTGGTTGCAAATATGGGCTTCAAAAATATCCCCTTCACATCCAGACGGATGCCTGTAAATTTTATTAGGAAGAATAAATCAATAAAGGCAGCCACAACATAACAAGCTACAGTCGAAATAACGGCTCCCTTTATGTTTATGTCCGGGTTGGCTATTAATACATAATTTAACGGTATTTTTACAAGCGCTCCGCAGGCCGCGGCTATTACCGGAATATAAAGCTTGTTTATGCTTTGCAGTATACCAGTTGATACTTGTACGACAGCCAGAAAGAGTACGCTTACAGCCCCTATAAGCAGCAGATCTCCACCCTCCCTGTGAGAAGGAAAAAGCATAGAGATTATTTGATTGCTGAAAAGCCCCAGACCCATGGCCGCAGGCGTAGAAATAAACATGGAAAGCCTAAGGGCCATGTTTATCTTATGATTTACAGCCTTGTTATCCCGAAGAGCCAGAGAATAAGCTATGGATGGTATCAGAGCCGTAGCTATGGATGTAGAAATAGAAGCGGGCAAGGTCGTAAGGGTGGTGTATTTTCCGGACAACTGGCCGTAAAGGGCCTTAGCCCGATCACTGGTAAAGGCATTGCTGGCGGCGAGCCTTGATGAAGCCATAGAAGCATCAATAATATTTGTAATGCTGAAAATAGCCGTACCCGCGATAATGGGGATCGCGGTGCCAATGAGCTCTAATGCCAGGCTTCTGCGGCTTTCGTATATACCGGAGTGCTTGTCGCGGCGAACCCGTCTCTTTAAGGAGGGAGCGGCCATGGAATAAATAAATAAAATTAGTAAGAGCCCTGCCAAGGCGCCGATACCTGTTCCTGCGTTGCTTCCGGCCGCTGCCATAGCGAGTCCCATATTGTTTTTTAACATTAAATATGCTAAAAAAACGCTGAAAAAAGCGTTAAAAATCTGCTCCAGAAGCTGAGAGGCAGCTGTAGGGATTGTCGTGTTCATTCCCTGAAAGTACCCTCGGAAAACTGCCATTATGGCAACGATAAATATAGTAGGCGAAAGAGCCAGTATAGAATAATAGCTGTCTTGCCAACCAAAGATGACAGACAGCTGTCTTGCGAACAAGCCAAGAACCAAGGAGCAAGCAAGGCCAACACAGCTGGATACTATAAGAGCTGACTTGAATATTTCGTGAGCGTTTCTATACTGTCCCAGAGCCAGACGTTGGGATACCATTTTGGAAATGGCGGCAGGCAGGCCAGCGGATGAAATTATAAGAAAAAAATTATATAAATTGTAAGCCGGGGAAGCTATACCGTTTCCTTCATCGCCTAAAAAAAGTTCAGTTAGAGGCAGGCGATATAGAAAACCAATTATGCGGGATATAAGACCGGCGGCGGCGAGTATGGCCGCCTGTTTTACAAAAGTATTTTTAGATTCCATATGTCCACCTAAACATCTTTAAAAAAGCTCTCATTAATATGAGAGCTTTTTTAGCTATAACCATATGTTTTAAATGCAATAGCATAAAATTACTGATTATAAGCGGGCGACGTTTGAAGCCTGAGGACCTTTCGCGCCCTGTACTACTTCAAATTGAACTTCCTGACCTTCTTCAAGTGTCTTGAACCCGTCAGAATTGATTGCAGAAAAATGTACGAATACATCGTCTTCTCCGGGTACGGAGATAAATCCAAAACCCTTTTCTGCGTTGAACCATTTTACAGTTCCTGTTTTCATGTAAACCTCCTAAAGCTTAAAAAAAATTAATTAATATTACCAGAAGTTACAATATCATAGTTTATTAGGGATGTCAATAACTATTTGATCTGTATTTTTTTGCCCATTTTGCAGCGGTTTTCACAGATTTGAAATGACACAAAGAATCAGTTTTTGTTGTTTGAGAGGGTGTACAATACTGGCTTTTTTTAAAATATTTTTGCAATTTATTAACATATTCTATTTTCTGATGCCGGCTATATCATTGATGACCTCCACAGCGCGTTTCCATGCGGTTTTTTGGCTGTCTGTCCACTGTTCGCCAGCATATCGGTAGTCATTTTTACGAATGATTTCAGAAAGCTCGTTTTGCAGAATGTCGTATTTTTTCATGGTAGCCCGAGCAATATCATGTGACCTCGAAGCTGCGCTTCCACGTTTTTCAAGCACTAAAATAGCCTGCAAATGCGCAAGGCAAAGCATTCCGCCATCCATGTATTTTTGTACAAAATCTTCATCAGAAAAAGCATCCCAAAAGCATCTAATATATATATCTTCGCTATCCCGCGCCGATTTGCAAAAATAACATCCCTTATGTTCTGTATAGGGCATGAGCATATCCGCCCGCTGGCTTGAAATATCCTCTTTTGCCTGTTCTATCAAGTCACGGTAAATGATAGCATGGGCAATGGGGTCTCCCGCTTCCATCAGCTTGCGCGCGTGATAGTTGCACATCCCTCTGCTTTCTTTCAACTTTCTGCGAACAACAAGGTCGTTGACGCTTTCATACAAAAACGCGTCCATCGCCTGCCTGATCCGTTTATTTATGAGAGAACAAATCGGGCACCGATTTTCTGCCATATGCTCTTGCAGCTCAAAAAACACCGTATCTTTTTTCATGCTTCCTCCAATCAAGGCAATCCTTCCAATCCTTTTGATCCTGGTCTATTCTGGTTGCTCTTTTGTCTTTATCAATTCACTCGGCCAAATGCCATCAAACCGGACTGGCTTAAGGATAACATCTAATCAAGGTCAACTATTTTGATCTTCTGAATGATAAGAAGAGTTTCCGAGGATGCTCTTAAGTAATGTGTCAGTTCTGTTCGAAGACCATGGTCAGCAATTCGTCATATAATATACAGAATCGATTCTACAATACATTCTATATACGATTAGCCTTTAAGTCAAGGCGTAGTGAGATTCTAACAGTTCAGAGTCATGAAATAAAAATAAGGACTTGCTCCGGAGCAAGCCCTTATTACTTTAAACTTATATCAAATCCTGTCTCAGCATTTCAATCCCTTTACGTATCCTTACCAAGCTTTCCTCTTTGCCCAATACTCCCAAAAGCTCTGTCGCGCCGCATGGTGTAGTAGGCTTTCCTGAAAGGGCGGTGCGTATAGGCCAAAGCATCTGGCCATTTTTTATACCCAGCTGCTGCACCAGCTCCAGAATTTTATCATGAAGCTTCTGCTCAGCCCAGTCATCCTGACCTTCAAGAAAAGGCAGCGCCTTTTCTAAATTTTCCAGAGAATTTTCCTTTGTGGTCTTCATTTTTTTATGAATGAATAAATCTGTGGAGTATTGTGGAAGCTGGTCTATAAAATCCAGCAGGCTTCCGCACTCGTGTATAAATTCTACCCGCGTCCTGGTCATTTCCGCAAGCCTCTTTAAATCCGCGTCGGGCTTTTTAACAGATTCTTCAAGATGAGGCCGTGCCTTATCAAAATACTCATCAGGAGCCATTCTTTTTATATATTCACCGTTCATCCATTTAAGCTTTTGCAAATCAAAAACCGCAGGGGATTTGCTTAAGCCCTTTGTATTAAAGGCTTGAATAAGCTCCTCCATTGTGAAAAACTCACGGTTATCGCCGGGGCTCCAGCCTAAAAGAGCAATAAGGTTTACCACCGCCTCCGGAAGATAGCCTTGTTCTATCAAATCCTCAAATGAAGCGTCGCCTTTGCGCTTGGACAGCTTTTCTCCTTGGGAGTTCAAAATAAGAGGCAAATGAATATAAGTGGGTATGCTCCAGCCAAAGGCTTCATAAAGCAGATTATATTTAGGCGTAGATGAAAGATACTCGCTGCCCCTAATCACATGGGTTATCTCCATCAAATGGTCGTCTATTACGTTGGCAAAATTATAGGTTGGCAGACCATCGGATTTAATAAGGATCTGATCCTCCATCTCCTTGTTTTCCACCCGAATCTCTCCATAGACCTCATCATGAAACTCAGTTATGCCGTCCGGGATCCTTTGTCTTATGACATAGGGAGTTCCGGCCTCCAGCTTGGCTTCTATTTCTTGCGCCGGCAGGCTCAGGCAATGCCTGTCATATTTAGCCTGACTCTTTTCTTCCACGCTCTCCTGAAGGCTGTCCAGCCTTTCCTTATCACAAAAGCAATAATAGGCCGCGCCTTTTTCCACAAGCTGCTTGGCATAGTCCAGATAATTATTTTTTCTTTGGCTTTGCACATAAGGGCCAAAAGGGCCGCCAACATCCGGGCCTTCGTCATGAAAAATACCCGCCAGCTTCAAGGTTTTAAAAATTACCTCCGTGGAGCCTTCCACATAACGCTCCTGGTCGGTATCCTCTATTCTTAATATGAATTTTCCTCCATTTGCCTTGGCCATTAGATATTCGTACAAGGCGGTTCTCAGGTTTCCAATGTGCATAAAGCCCGTAGGGCTGGGCGCGAAACGTGTTCTTACCATATTTATCCTCCTGTTTATGTTTAATATTATTACCTTACCACCGATATATAGGTATTCGTATATGCATTTATAAGAAAAGGCTGTGTATCGCCGGATATATAAAATCGGTAGTAAGGAGTCGCGTTCATGATGATGTCTCCGGTTGTACTTGTTTCATCCTGAAAATACACAAGGTCCATTTTATTTATGATCAAACCCTGTTCATTGCTGTATATATTTTTTAATTCATAAATTATGGTAAATAAGACCTCGTCCGAAAAATATATCTCTCTGGAATTGCTTTCGTAGCCCACAGGCTGACTGTAGCGCCCGTAAACATCCTGAATGCCATTATTTGAGACTTTAAAAGTAAAGAAATTACTGTATATCAAAACGCCTTTATAGCTTTGACAGTAATCCAGCACATAGCCCTCCCCGGTCTTGCGCAGGCCATCCAGCTGAAAATTCTTGAATTCACCGCCCCATTTTTTAAGAAGCGCTTCGCAAAGGCTTTGGGCCTTGCTTGACTCCATAGGTGCAATTGTATCGGCGGTCATAGAGTTTTCATAATGTATATAACCACTCTGAAGAGTGAGCAGTTCTCCTTCCGGAACCGATTTGAGTATAGTTTTATCAAATTCATCTGTTCGCTTGACGCTTGTGCTTTTAAAAAATACTTCCTTAAGCTCGTCCATATTGTAGTCGTATTGCTGCATA
>Ga0153940_1001394_pt1 | contig 10839 bp, 6 predicted proteins | sample TSNJ024MetaG_FD_104736 | JGI IMG/M metagenome (GOLD analysis project Ga0153940, IMG submission 104736) | Attine ant fungus gardens microbial communities from New Jersey, USA - TSNJ024 MetaG | ecosystem: Host-associated > Fungi > Mycelium > Unclassified | place: USA: New Jersey, Brendan T. Byrne...
AATACATAATTATACATGGCAACACTTTAAAGATAACGAATACCCCGAATGGTACGGATACCTTAACAGGCAAGGTGACGTCTTATTGAGCCTTAAAGGAGGAAAATGGAAAGGATGTTTCCATGTTCCGCGTGGATTATACCAGTGCTGGAAAATATTGGAGGAAATAAATAGTGGAAAAGTTATAGGGTTGGATAAGGAAAATTTAATATATACTAAAAATTAAACGAATCCAGATGAAAGAGCAAAATGAACGTAGGGATTTTTTGAAGAAGATGGCAATTACCACAGGCAGCTTATCTGTTGCAGGTGTATTGAATTCTTATTCATCAAATAGCTATGTGGGTGGAAAAGAAAGTTTTCCGGGATCGGATGATAAATACCGACTGATTCCTAAAGGTACGGGTTTACCCATTACTGGGACTTTTTTGGACGAGATTACCTGGGATATTCCATCGCAGAATTGGGGATACGACAAGTGGAACAAAGATTTCGATGCGATGAAAAAAATGGGCATCGACACCGTTGTTCTCATTCGTGGGGCATTTGGGCGATATATGACTTTCCGTTCTGAAATGCTGATGAAGTATGAAGGGAAATATATGTATGAGCCCGCGTTCGATCTTATGGGTATGTTTCTTGATTTGGCCGATAAATACGGAATGAAGTTCTATTGCGGTATATTCGATACTGGAAGATATTGGTTAACAGGAGATTTTAAGAGAGAAGTTGAGATTAATAAGCTTTTTTTGGATGAAATACAGGAAAAATACGGACATCACAAATCATTTTATGGATGGTATTTATCACAAGAGGTAAGCCGCCGTACAGGAGGAATTGTCGAGTCGTTTGCCGAAATAGGACGACATGCGAAAAATATTTCGGGAAATAAGCCTTGCCTGATATCTCCTTACATACATGGATTGAAAACAGATCAGGTAATGTCGGGAGATGTTGTAACTACTGTTGAACAACACGTCAAAGACTGGACTGAAATCTTGTCCGGAATTAAAGGTTCTGTTGATATTCTGGCTTTTCAGGATGGACAGGTCGATTATCACGAATTGAAAGATTATCTGGTAGTCAATAGAGAATTAGCCGGAAAATATGGAATGGATTGTTGGACAAATGTGGAATCATTCGATCGTGACATGCCGATCCGGTTTTTGCCTATCCGTTGGGATAAGCTGATTAAAAAGCTTATCCATTCGCAGGAAGCGCAGATGTCGAAAGCTCTTACATTTGAATTTTCCCATTTTATGAGCCCTAATTCTGCTTATACTCAAGCAGCGAGCCTATATCGAATTTATTGTGAACATTTTCAAATAAAGAAATAACCAACTAATGTTAACTTAAAAATTTTATAAATGGAAAACCGAACAGTTATTAGCAGGAAGATGTTGCTTCCCCTGATAATGAAAATGTTTCTATTTTCATTATTCATTCTTCTAAGCTCCCATTCTTATGGGCAGAATATTGTAAAAGGGGTAGTTGTTGATAGCAAGGGTGAGACTCTTCCGGGAGTGTCAGTCATTGTTAAACAAAGTAAGCTTGGTACCATGACAAGTGTTGATGGAGAATACTCCATACAGGCAGGAGATAAGGATATACTCGTTTTTTCTTATCTCGGAATGGTTACTCAGGAAATTAAAGTAGATGGGAAAAACCTTATAAATGTAATTTTACAAGAAGGCTCTTCTTCGCTTGACGAAGTCGTTGTGGTTGGTTATGGCACACAGAAAAAAGTAAGTATTACCGGTGCTGTATCGCAAATTAATGGAGAGGAGTTGCTGAAAGCTCCAGCAACAAGTGTAACCAATTTATTGGCAGGTAGAATTTCAGGGGTTGCAGCATTACAACAATCCGGACAACCGGGATCGGATGTGGCCAGCATTTTGGTTCGTGGGGCAGCAGCTAAATATGTAGTGGATGGAATCCCCCGCGACTTTTCTCAGATAGATCCTAATGATATTGCAACTATATCTGTTTTGAAGGATGCCTCTGCCGCAGCTGTTTACGGATTGGATGCCAGTTCCGTAATTATTATTACTACAAAACGTGGGGCGGAATCTCCTTCCAAAATCAATTTCACAGCTTCGTATGGTATCAGTACTAATACCGAAATGCTAAAATTATTAGATGGCCCTCAATTTGCATACTGGTATAACAAAGCTCGCGAAATGGATGGCAACTCTCCGGTTTTTTCACAAGAGCATGTCCGTAAAATGCTGGCAGGCGAAGATGGTTGGGGCAATACTAATTGGTATGAAGAAACGTTTGGAACCGGAACAAATGCAAATTATAATGTGAATGCTTCGGGTGGTACTGACAAGATTAAGTATTTCGTGTCGTTAGGTTATTTCGATCAAAAGGGAAATGTGAAGAACTTCGATTATGATCGCATTAATCTTCGTTCTAATATAGATGCGACTATTGCAAAAAATCTTACTTTAAACTTTGATATTAGTGGACGTGTTGAAGACCGCATGCGATCAACCTGGAGTAGCGATCCGACTGTAGGTGGTAATGTAGCCCAACAGGCAGTTCGGGCTTTACCGTTTACGCCTACCGAATGGAATGGTTTGCCGGTGGCTACGCCTACTGCCAGTTCTATTGTGAGTCCATTAGTAAGTTCATCATTGGATGCCGGATATAGAAAAGATAAATCAAATATATTACAAACCAATATAGCATTGAATTATAATTTTCCGTTTCTGAAAGGCCTTACTGCAAGGTTCATGGTATCATACGATTATACAGATGCTATGGCTAAACAATTTACAATCCCTTATTATGTATACAAAGCAAATTTACCATCAAGTACTGATGGGGATATTTCATATACAAAAACTCAATTTCCGTCTAGCGGAGATGCCGGATTAACAGAGGGAGCTTCGCGGAGTACCACTCTGGTTACCAATACTAGCCTTAAGTATGATAATCAATTTGGATTACACAATATTTCCTTGCTGGCCTTGGCCGAAACCCAGAAAGTTGACGGAAATGCTTTTAGCGCAACCGGCTATGGCTTCGATATTTTGTCGCTTGATGAATTAAGCTATGCAACAAAAGCAGATAGGAATATAATCGGAGGCTCTAGTAGTCAGGCTCGTATGGCGGGTTATTTGGGACGTTTAAACTATAGTTACGACAACAAGTATTTATTGGAGGTTACCTCTCGCTATGATGGTACATACCAGTTTGCCGGAACCAATATTTCGGGTAAACGTTGGATACTGACTCCGGCAACATCTTTAGGTTGGCGTATGTCAGAAGAAGGTTGGTTCAAAAATTTATCATTACCTGTTGATAATTTCAAATTGCGAGGAGGTATTGGTAAAACAGCTTTAACAAATGGGCTACCTTCATATTTCTATTTGAATACCCTCTCATTACTTAGCACTCCTGTTGCTGTGCTTGGTGGTTCTGCTGTAAATGGATTAAACACATCACAGCTTGCCAACATTAATCTGACATGGGCTAAGTCGTTGCAGTACAATGCCGGATTCGATCTTAATATGTGGAATGGACTACTGGGTCTGGAATTCGATGTGTTTTACAAATATATTTATGATATGCCTCTTCAGATAGGATCATCTTATCCCGATTCATTCGGAGGCTATTATTATGGTTATGAGAATGTCGGTAAACAAGATCATAAAGGATTTGAGTTCCGATTAAGCCATGCGAACAAAATTAGTGATTTCTCTTATAGTTTTGTATTGAACGGTACTTATACCAAACGTCGCTGGCTAAGTTATCCCGATGCCGTGAATACTCCCGATTACTTAAAATTGACAGGAAAAGAAGTAGGAGCTTTGGAAGGCTTTATTTCTTTGGGATTATATCAAAGTGAAGAAGAAATTATCAATTCTGCTGTCTTGGCTAGTGGAAAAGCCCGTCCGGGTGATATCAAATATCTTGATAGGAATGGCGACGGTGTAATTACATACGAACAGGATCGTGGATATGTGGGTAAATCTGCTTACCCTAACTTTACCGGAGGTATTCAATTCTCTGGTGAATGGAGGGGTTTCGATATTTCTTTCTTATGGCAAGGAGCTTTAGGACGTGATGTCGCTTTGACAGGTATTTACCCGGGAGTAGGTATGGATAACAGTTTGTTTACAAAAACTTTTTATCACTCATCCAATACACCTCTCTATCTGGTGGAAAACTCTTGGACACCCGACAATCCAAGTGCTATCTTTCCTCGTTTGAGTATTGATCTTCCGGGAAATAACAATGCTTATTCTTCCGATTTTTGGTATAGAAGCGGAGATTACATTCGCCTGAAAAGTTTACAAATAGGCTATAATATTCCTACAAAGGTACTACGACCTGTAGGTATCGGTCAGCTGCGTGTATATGTTGAAGGTCAGAATCTTCTTACGTTTTCCGAATTGACAAAATATAATATCGATCCTGAACAACCGGGAGTATCCAACGGATATTATCCTCAACAGAGAGTATTTGCAGGGGGGATTAAATTAACCTTTTAAATCACTGAAATATGAAAAAAATAATATATCTGATAATTGCCTTTTTGATGATATTCGCCTCCGGATGTGACGATTTTATCGATACTACACCTACCGATCGAATTTCGGATAAACTGGTATGGCAAGATGTTAATACTGCAACATTATACTGTAATACTTTTTTGGCATATATTGATCGTTATGGAGTGTTTGCCAGTCCCTCTCAATTTAATGGAAATCTGACAGAAGGCTTAACTGAAACCTTCAAATATGGGTCAACAGTATCCGGTAGCCGGGCAGGTGATGCGAATATGATAGTCTTCAACCCCGAAAGAATCGGACCAGATCAGAACCTACTGAATGTTTGGGGTACAACTTATGAGCGTATCCGTAGAATAAATGAATTCTTGGTAGGATTATACAACCTTTCTACTTTCGATGAAGCTACCAACACACTCTTTGAAGGGCAGGCACGTTTCATGCGGGCTTATCTGTATTTTCAGTTAGCTAAACGTCATGGAGGGGTGATCCTATATACTGACATGAACCTCGTGAAAGATAAGAATCGCTCGTCAGCTACGGAAACCTGGGATCTGATAGAAGCAGATCTTGATTTTGCTGCTACAGCTTTACCTGTAGAATGGGATGCTGCTAATAAAGGAAGAGTAACAAAGGGTGCCGTTTATGCATTCAAATCGAGAGCTATGTTATATGCCGAACGTTGGCAGTCTGCAAAAGATGCTGCCGATGAGGTATTTAAACTAAATAAATATTCATTGACTGCTAAATATGAAGATTCTTGGAAAGGAAACAACTCGGAATCGATACTTGAATACAATTATCTGGTCACAGGACCTAATCATAATTTTGATGCGGCTTATGCTACATACGGCGAGGCTGTCGATATTGGTGGTGCCGGAGCTCCCACACAAGAAATGGTCGAAGCTTACGAAAAAAGCGATGGCACAAAAGTAGACTGGACTGCATGGCATACCGAAGCAGGTACAAGCCTTCGTCCTCCGTATGAAAATCTTGAATCACGTTTTCAGGCAACTATTATTTACAATGGTTGTGAATGGCAAGGCAAAACAATGGAAAATTCCGTAAATGGTACAAATGGTGCTTATTTGGAGTATGGGACAGAAACTTATCCAAAAGGTAAAACTACAACAGGATACTACCTGCGTAAACTGAGAGACGAAAAATTGACTGATATAACTACTTATGCAAGTTCGCAAACATTAGTTGAAATCCGTTTAGCTGAAGTTTATTTGAACCGTGCAGAAGCTCTTTATCGTCTGAACAAGCCAAGCGATGCATTGAAAGATGTCAAAGCTGTACGCGACAGAGTAAGTCTTCCTACTGCAACAAGCTTGTCCGGCAATGATTTATTTGCAGCGATACAGCAGGAGCGTAAGATCGAATTATCTTATGAAGGTCATCTGTATTGGGATATGCGTCGCTGGCGTCTGGCAGATAAAAACTATCCGGAAGGATATAACAATTATCGTGTGCATGGCATGAAAATTTCGGGTACAGCAGGAAGCTATACATATCAGTATGTAGACTGTGATAAACAAGACCGTAAGTTCTTGACTAAAACATATGTGCTCCCGGTGCCTAATACTGAACTCAATAACAATTCTGCTATTGAGCAATATGATGAATGGAAATAAATAAACTTTTAAATCAAAAATCAAAGGATATGAAAAATAAACTCAATATTTTCATTATAGGAGTTATGCTGTTTCTTTTCGGATGTCAAACACCTGATGATCTGATTCCTTCAACAGCAAATAACGGCATAAATAGTATTTCGGCATTCTTTACGGATGCAGATGGCAATATTCTTGACGAGAATCAAGGTAAATTTACCGCTACTGTCACCGAGGGTAATTATGATATAGTTATTCCTGTTTCTTATTATTATCCGGCGAGCAGTGACAATCAGGTAACACAGGATATGTTAACCAAAATGCGTATCAATGCTAATTTGGATGATAATGTGACCATATCACCTGCGTTGTTGTATCTGGATCTGAGTTCAGGCAAAACACATACCTTTACGGTTGTCGATCAAATGAAAAGGGTACATGAATATACTATACGAGGCGAAATAGTGAAGAGTAAAGCCTGTGCGATTGAAGAATTCAATTTGCCGGGATTCTCTATTTCCGGAATAGTAAATGAAACTACGAAGACAATCTCGTTGGTTTCGGCTGAAGATTTATCGTCTCAGCTTGCTGAATTCAAGCTGTCGCCTCATGCAACTATTAGTCCTGATCCAAGTACAACAGCTCTCAACTACAACGAAGACCAGACGTTTACGGTTACAGCTCACGATGGTACAACCAAAGCGACCTATACTATAAAGAAATCCATACCAGATAAAATAGCATCTGGTATACGTCCAGGTAGTGCTAGGATTTTGTTTGCCAAAAAACTTATTGCTGATTTAGGTGCACCTGTTGGTAACCACGGAGGCTTAGCTGCCACTCAAGATTATGTGGTAATAAGTACTCGCGACAATCAAAGTATTGTAATCAATGCTAAGACAGGAGCCTTGTTAAATCCGTTAAATGTATCTGCTACAGGAGGAGGACTAAACAATATGTATAATACCGCAGATGACGGAGGCAATGTGTTGATCTGTAATCTGGCTCAGAATGCGGGAACATTCAAAATATGGAAGGTGAAATTACCATCAGGTACACCAGAATTATTTATCGATTGGTCAAGCAACACTACTCTTGCTGTTGGCCGTAAATTCTCTGTTCAGGGAAATATCGATGACAATGCAATAATTACAGCTCCTCTGGTATCAGGAACTGACAGTAAATTTGCTCGTTGGAAAGTGACAGATGGAGTATTACAATCGCAAACACCGGATATTGTTACAATTTCCGGCATATCTTGGACTACTAATGTGGATATTGTTTATTCATCGGCCACTAATGTTAATTCGGACTATTTTGTAACAAGACATGGTAATGTAGATGGCGATCTGCAATATTCGCTACTAAATTGGGTAAATGGTGCAAACAATACAGTACGTACTTCGCTGACAACAGCAAACGACCAGTGGGGTGGATTCCTTACCAATGCGGTAGATTATATCGTATTCAATAATATACCTTACGTATTGGTTAACTATGTAAATGCATGGAACTGGGGACAAGGTGACCAAATACTCTTAGCAAATGCAGGTAGCTTTAGCGAATTCACAGGCCCTTCTCCGTTTGGAAATAATGGAAGTATCAGTGGAGCTGTAGTATGGATGGATGGTCTTTCCGGAGGCTATAGCAAATACAATTTTGCTGCGGCGGGAGCTTCTACTCATAATGGAAATGGTACAGGAGATGTTGCATTCGTAGAGTCTGCAGATGGTTTCTTCCTTTATGCATACTTCATGTTTACAAATGGTTATATAGTATGTGTGCAGTTTGACTGCGTTGATATGTAAAATGGGAAATAAATCAGATATGAATTTTCGTTTGAATAAAATATTTCTTATCGCTTTTCTTTGTGTTGTGCCATTCTTGATGGCACAATGCAAGGAAAAGGAAAGTGGTGTTCCCCCTTGGGAATGGGAGGATCCTGAGACACCTGATCCAGGGACAAGCGATGGCTCTAAACCACGTTTCATCTGGATTGATGCCTCTGCCAATTTTCCTGATTTTGCCAATAGCCGCGATAATATTCGCCGCGATCTGACATTAGCTAAGAATGCTGGTTTTACTCATATCATCGTAGATATACGTCCGCCTTCGGGCGATGTACTGTTCTCTACGACAAAAACAGATCAGGTCAAATGGCTTGGAGCGTGGGTAAATGGAGTGTATAGTAAGGTCAATCGTACGGCTACCTGGGACTATCTGGATGCTTTTATTGAAATAGGGCATGAATTGGAACTGAAAGTGTTTGCCGGATTCAATACTATGGCAGGAGGGAATATGACTTCACTGGGTGGAGAAGGTGTGCTGTTCCGGGATGCAACAAAAAAAGCTTGGGCAACGCAATTGCTTACGACTTCGGGTATTCGCAATGCAATGGATGTAGGAAGAGATGGTGCTCGTTTCTTCAATCCGGCGAATACAGAAGTACAGAGTTACCTATTGGGAATGCTTGAAGATTTGGCAGTTTATCAGAATCTGGATGGCATCATTCTCGATCGTGCGCGATTTGATGAATTAGATAGTGATTTCTCCGATGAAAGCCGTACCCAGTTTGAGTCCTATTTGGGTAAAAGTGTCTCGTTCCCTGACGATGTTATGCGTGCAGATATAAAAACAGCCAGCCTTCCCGCTTCCTTGCCTCCTTATTTCAAACAATGGCTTGAATTCAGGGTGAAGGTGATCCATGATTTTATGGAAAAAGCACGTGCACATGTCAAGGCGAAAAATCCTGATATAACATTCGGCGTATATGTAGGTGGATGGTATTCCGATTATTACGGCGTAGGCGTAAACTGGGCTAGCCCCAACTACAATACTGCTGCGGATTATTCACAATGGGCTGGCAGTAACTATCAGAAATACGGTTTTGCCGACTTGATGGATATTACACTCATAGGTGCATATGCTGCACCGACCTCAATTTACGGCACAAGTGAATGGACTGTACAGGGCTTTTGTTCGAGGGCAAAAAAACTGATAAAAGGTGAATCTGTTGTAGTCGGAGGCCCCGATATAGGTAACTATGGATGGGGAGGTGGAGGAGATTTCTCCGATGCAGTCATCTTCGATGGTGTTACAAGCTCGGTTGATGCTGCTATTAATGCGTCTGACGGTTATTTCTTGTTTGACATGATTCACTTGAAACTGATGCCTGAAAAGTGGAATCGTGTTAAAACTGGTATTGATAACTATTTAAAAACGATAAAGAAATAGTGACTTAAATTCATTCTAACATGAAAAAGATTTTTAATTTTTTATTAATAGGTCTTCTTTTAATATTTACCGGTGCATGCGGTGATGATAATGATTCGACGATTGATTTATCTGATCATATTGAATCGGTAAGTATTCTTAATAAGGTGGCCGGAAATATAACAATAGATAATTTTATTCATCAGGTTTCGGTAGAATTGGTAGAAGACCAGGTATTATCTGATGTACAAATAAAATTGGAGCTAAAAGATGGTGTTACAATGGTTAGCCCATCCTCCGCAGAGGCTAATTACGATCTGACTGCATCTCCTAAGTTCACCATAAAGGCAGGAGGCAAAGAATATTCTTATACTATAAAAGTGAAGGAGATAGAAGAACCCGTTGGCCCATATAAAGGTTGGCCGCAATCTACCGACTTTGGTGATCTGCCTAAAGGTATTCGTGTTTACAAATCTCCAGTTCAATTGCAAGGGAAAAATGCAGTAGCATACATCGCTGTAGCTAAAGTAAACACCGGCAGGACATTTGACGTTGTTTTAAGTGGCACTATCGTAGAAGGGAAAAAACTATCAGGGGCTAAAACGCCTGCGGAATTTTATGCAGAGGGTAATTATCCTGTAATTATAAACGGCGGTTATTTCACATATCAAAGTGGATATTATAATCTGAGTTTAGTCTGCCGCAATGGTTCTGTTGTGATCGGCGCACAACAAGATGTATGGCCGGGTGATGGAAATTATTATCTTCCTGCACGTGGTATATTCAGTCATATACAAGGGAATGAATATAAAGCCGAATGGGCTGTTACACCCAATACATCGACCTATGCTTATTCAAGTCCGGTAGCAAAACCGACTCAACCGGCAGTATTTCCATCTTTAGACGGTGCACGGACATATACGGCACAAACAGGTATTGGAGCAGGACCGGTATTGATAAAAAACGGAGCGGTTGTAAATACTTACGAGAACGAGATGTTTAAAGAAACTACCGATGTGGGAGCTACTATTAATAATCCGCGTACAGCTATTGGTTCTACAGGTGATGGCAGGTTGATATTGTTTGTTTGCGAAGGGCGAAATATGACGGCCAATACTCCCGGATTTACATTGGAGGAGACTGCTAAAATATTACTGGACTTGGGTTGTGTGGAAGCTCTCAACTTAGATGGCGGAGGCTCAAGCTGCATGCTGATAAATGGAAAAGAAACTATTAAACCATCGGATGGAGAACAAAGGCTTGTAACTTCTGCCGTTGTTTTGAAATAGGGAATAATTGATTGTATAAACCTATCATAAATCCAGTCCCCTTCTAATCGGGGATACTGGATTTATAAAAAGAATATCATGAAACCCACATGACGTAAAAAAAAGACGCCAAAGAGCATGTAAATCACGGAAAGTGTGCATCTTTGTAGTTATAAGGCCGACTTTTACTGGGACCGCTATTTGCGGATAGTATAAACCCGA
>Ga0153940_1001396_pt1 | contig 10833 bp, 8 predicted proteins | sample TSNJ024MetaG_FD_104736 | JGI IMG/M metagenome (GOLD analysis project Ga0153940, IMG submission 104736) | Attine ant fungus gardens microbial communities from New Jersey, USA - TSNJ024 MetaG | ecosystem: Host-associated > Fungi > Mycelium > Unclassified | place: USA: New Jersey, Brendan T. Byrne...
AAATAAGCAGCCCGCCGCCTTCTCCGCGCCCGACCGGCGGAGAAGGCGCAGATTATCGCGCAACTAAGGGGGGAGGAAACCAACAAGATGAGCAAGCTGAGAACCTTGTGTGACAGCTTTGAGGAAAACCTGCTTATCTCTATTTTATTTATATCGGTCGCGATCATTTTCATGCAGGTGGTCATGCGGTATGTTTTCAAAAATTCTCTGTCGTGGAGCGAAGAGCTGGGGCGGTATCTCTTCATCTGGCTGACCTGGCTCAGCACGGGCTACGCGGTCAGAAAAAAGCGGCACCTGCGCATCGAAATGCTCTCGGATCTATTTGGCGAGCGAGGGAAGCTGCTTCTGGACGCCGCGGCCATGACCGTATGGTGCGCTTTCACGGTCTTTCTGGTCGTAAAGGGCTTGGGCATAACCTCGATGATCTGGAGAAGGGGGCAGCTGACTCCCGCTCTCGAGCTTCCGATGGCTTTCATGTATGCCGCCATACCCGTGGGCGCGGCGATCATGTCTCTTCGCCTGACCTGCGAGATATTGGGGAACTTCCGCAGGCTTTTGCGCCTGACGCGGAAAGGAGAATCCGTCTGATGGATATCGCCCTTCTGCTCGGCCTCTTGGTTCTCTTTCTCGCCGCGACCGTCCCCATCGGCATATCGCTGGGGCTCGCGACCGCCATCACGATGTATTTCACCAGCCCCGTGCCTCTGACCATGATTGCGCAGACGGCTTTTACGGGAATCGACTCGTTCCCTCTTCTGGCGATTCCGTTCTTCATGCTGGCGGGGTCGCTCATGGGATACGGGGGCATCTCAAAACGCCTCGTTAGCTTCGCCGAAAGTCTTGTCGGCTTCATGATCGGCGGGTTGGCCATGGTCACCGTGACTGCCTGCATGTTCTTCGCGGCAATCTCTGGCTCGGGGCCGGCCACCGTATCGGCCATCGGGTCTTTCATGATTCCGGCAATGAAAGAGAAGCGCTACGGAGGCCCGTTTGCCGCGGCTCTGTCCGCCGCCGCGGGTTCTATCGGCGTCATCATTCCGCCGTCGATTCCATTTGTTATTTACGGCGTCGTCTCGGGCGTTTCCGTGGGCGAGATGTTCTTGGCGGGCATCATCCCGGGAATCATCATCGGAATTTCGCTTATGATCATCTCGTATTTTACGGCGAAGAAAAGAGGCTATCCGCGCTCGGACAAACCCATGGGGCTGAAGAATCTCTGGATCAGCTTCAAAGACGCTATCTGGGCGCTGCTCGTGCCCGTCATCATCCTGGGGGGCATCTACGGAGGCGCTTTCACGCCCACGGAGGCCGCGGTCGTCGGCGTCGTGTACGCCATGGTGATCGGCAAGTTTGTCTACAAGGAGCTCGACTTCGAGACGACGAAAGAAGCGTTTAAGGACGCGGTCGTGGTCAACGGCGCTACGACCTTCATGCTCGGCTTGTCCATGGCGTTCGCGACCTATCTGACCGTTGAGGAAATACCGCTCCGAGTCGGCGCGTGGATTATCTCCGTTTCAAGCTCCAAGTATGTGATCCTGCTCCTTGTCAACATGATGTTTCTCGCCGTGGGATGCTTCGTAGATAACATTTCGTCGATGATAATCCTCACGCCGATCTTCCTGCCTGTAATGAAGGAACTCGGAGTCGACCCGGCGCACTTTGGGCTCTTTATGACCGTGGCTCTCGCGATAGGGTTTATCACGCCTCCATACGGTGCCAATCTCTTTGTCGCGTCCGCCGTGTCGGGCGAGAGAATCGACAGCATCGCCAAAGAGGCCTTCCCGCTCGTCGGGGTCATGATTCTATGCCTCATGCTGTTCACTTACTTCCCGGTCTTCAGCATGTTTCTTATTAACACTTTAATGAGATAACAACAAGGTAATAGACATTATAGAGAGAGGGGCCATAAACCTATGATCGATAAAGTGAAACTGCCCAGCGAAAAACTGCGGGCCATCAAGATGGGCGGAGGCATCCGCGATGTGGCGGATCTCGCCTCGCGCCTGGAGAGCGCGGGGCGCACGATCTACCATTTGGAGATCGGACGTCCTGATTTCGACTCGCCCATGATCGCCAAGGAAGCCGCGATAAAGGCTCTTCGCGACGGCATGGTACACTACGCGGACATGAGGGGCGTTCTTGAGCTGCGCGAGGCTCTCGCGGACAAGCTCATGCGCGAAAATAAAATATCCGTCTCGCCCGAGGACATCCTCGTCACAGTGGGCGCGGCGGCGGCGCTCTCGACCGCGGCGCTCACAATCCTCAACCGAGGGGATGAGGTCATCGTGCCGACCCCCTGCTTCCTGGCCTACCCCGCGCTCTGCGAAATGTCCGGCGCGAAGATGGTCCCCGTGCCCTGCCGTTTCGAGAACGGCTTTCGGCTCGACACGAAAGATCTTGAGGCGGCGATCACCGACAAAACCCGTATGCTGATCCTAAACAGCCCAAACAACCCCTCCGGCGCAGCCGTCCGAAGAGAGCGCCTGGAGGAAATCGCGCGCATTGCGGTTAAACACGACCTGATCGTCGTGTCGGACGAGTGCTACGAACGCTTCTTCTATGAGGGCGAGCACGTCAGCATCGCGTCGCTCCCCGGCATGAGCGAACGCGTGATAACAGTCGGCGCGTCGTCGAAGACCTACTCGATGACCGGCTGGCGTGTGGGCTACATGGCGATGCCGGATTGGGTAACGCCGCACGCGAACAGGACGCATCTCTATCTGAACACCAGCCCGACCACCTTCGCGCAATACGGTTACGCGGCGGCTGTCCGCGGCGCGGAAGGCGACGTGGCCCGCATGATCGCGGAGTACAAAGAACGCCGCGACCTGGTCACGGATTATCTGAGCAAGATGCCCGGCCTCGACGTCGTAAAGCCCGAGGGCGCGTTCTACGTCTTCCCCCGAGTCGAGCGGACAGGCATGAGCGACGCCGCGTTCTGTTCGTACATCCTTGAGGAAGCCGGAGTCGCCATCGTTCCCGGCGAGGCGTTCGAGACGCCCGGCTTTGTCCGCGTCGCCTACTGCAGGTCGAAAGAATATCTGATCTCCGCGATGGAGAGCATGAGGCAGGCAGTTGAGAAGCTCGGCAAGGGGGCGTAAGCCGGAAGGGTGTGGTAGGGATGCTTGAAAAGAAGGCCGCCCTTGTTGTTTACGGCGGAAATGTTTGGACCGGCGACGACGCGAACCCCTCCGCGGAGGCTTTTCTTGTGGAGAACGGCCGCTTCACGGCGGTCGGAGACAGAGAATCGGTCTTATCCGCGGCTGGCGGCAAACCCGTCGTAGCCGTCGACGCGGAGGGCTCGCTCGTCATCCCCGGCATTACGGACGCTCATATGCACCTCACGGCGTACTGCAAGGAGAGCCTCTATCTCAACCTGTCCGGAGCCTCATCGCTTGATGCGCTGCTTGAGAGCGTGGCGCAATACGTCAGGGCGAACCCGGCTCGCCGGTGGTTCCGCGCTGTCGGCTACAACGAAACCCTGTGGGACGAGCCCGTCTCCCCCACAAGAGAGGCGCTCGACGCCGCCTCAGGCGGGGCGTCCGTCCTTTTGTCGCGCTACTGCGGACACGTACACGTCGCAAGCAGCCGCGCGATTCGCGACGCGGGGCTTTGGGACAGCGCGGACGCGAACGTCACGCGCGGCGAGGACGGGGAACCCGGCGGCGTCCTCAACGAGAGCGCGGCGGAACCAATTCTCCGCGAGGTAACCCGCGAACAGGAAACACGCGGCATGATCCGCGCGCTCGCGGCTGAGGCGTGCAAACGCCTTGCTTCCATGGGCATCACGGGGGTTCACGCCTGCGACGTACCCTCCTATGGCCTGCCGGAGGATCTCACCATCTTGGGGGATCTGCGCGACGAGGGCAAACTGCCCCTCCGCGTCGTCTCCTACCACGACAGACTGCCCGGCATCGGCTTCCACAGCGGCTTCGGCGACCGCTTCCTCCGCTACGGCGGCCTCAAGGTCTTTATCGACGGCAATCTCGGGGGCTTCACCTCCGCGATGCGCGAGGATTTTTCGGACCGCGCGGGCTGCCGCGGACAGCTCAACCACTCGGACGAAGAACTCTTCGAGCTGCTGCGCGAGGCGGCTCTTCGCAGCGTGCAGACGCAGATGCACATGATCGGCGACGCGGCGATCGACCAGGCGATACGCGTATCCGGGCGGGTAGTGCGCGAGCTTGGCAAGCCGCGATATCCCTTCCGTTTCAACCATGTGATCGTCAGCCCGCCCGACCGGACGGACGCAATGCTCGAGCTGGGCGCGGTGATCGACGTCCAGCCGATTCAGTCGTTCACCGACCGCAGCATGGCACCGTCGCGCCTCGGGCGCGAGCGCATGAAACACACGTACTCGTTCCGCCGCCTGTACGACTCGGGGCTGCTCATGACAGGCTCAAGCGACGGGCCGATGGAAAACCCCAACCCATGGTTGGGCATATGGGCGGCGGTCTGCCACGCGAACGAGACCGAAAGGCTGACGCTGGACGAGGCTCTCAGAATCTACACATGGAATCCGCACAGGGCAATCCTGCGCGGAGAAGGATTCGGACGCATAGCCGAGGGGGTGAGGGCGGACTTCGCGATACTCGAGAATGACCCGTTTAAGCACGACGCGCAATCCCTGAAGGACACCAAGATACGCGCGACATATCTTGAGGGGGAAAGAACATATTAAGGACAACGAAAGGCAAGGAGTGATGAGAAATGACCGGAACAACGCAGGCAACGAGCGACACCCCGCGCAAACCGACACTCTCGCTCGCCGTAGGCGTCATCGCGCTGATAACCGTGACCGTGTCAGCCGCGACTCTTTACTTCAAGACGGACGTTCACTCCCCTATCATGATGCTCGCGGTCGCCATTGGCCTGATTGCGCGCTACGGGCTTGGCGTCAGCTACAAGCGCCTTGAATCAGCCGCGCTTGAGAGCATAATGACCGCGATGCCGTCGTGCATGATCCTGATGCTCGTCGGTATGCTGGTAAGCGTGTGGATGCGGGGCGGCGTCATACCCGGGCTGATCTACTACGGCCTCGGGCTGATCAACCCAAGCGTCTTTCCGTTGGTGACGCTCATCGTCTGTTCCATTATATCCCTCTCGACCGGCTCGTCGTGGTCGACGAACGCCACAATAGGCGTCGCCATGATGGGCATCGGCAGCGGCCTCGGGATGCCTCCCGCCATGACGGCGGGCATCGTGGTCTCCGGCGCGTACTTCGGCGACAAGATGTCGCCGCTGTCGGACACGACTAACCTCGCCCCGGCGGTCTCCGGCTCGGATATCTTCGACCACATCAGGGCCATGCTCTGGACCACCGGACCGACGTATCTCATCTTCATGGTGATTCTCGCCTTCTGGGGTATGAAGTACTCCGGCGGAACTCTCGACTCCACCAGAATCGAAGCGATTCGGCAAATCATCAAAGGAGAGTTCCCAGTCTCTTTGGTCTGCTTGATTCCGCCGTTCATCGTCATCGGCATGTCTATTATGAAATTCCCGGCGATGCCGGGCATCTGCATGGGCATCTTCGCTGGAATCGTCCTCTGCTTCGTCTACGGGAGCAACCTCGGCGAGATATGGACCATCACGCAATCCGGCTACGCGCCGAAGCTCTCCGCGGAGATCGCCTCGGCAGCGTCGCCCGAGGCGGTGGCTGCGCTGCTCGCGTCCAAGGAGATCTCGCTTTCGCCCGAGCTCGCCAAGGACGTCTCCTCCATGATCTCGCGCCTTGTCGGGCGCGGCGGCATTCAACCGATGATGTGGTCGGTGTCGCTTGCGATCGCGGCCATGGCGATGGGCGGCTTCCTGGAGGTGTCGTCGATCCTCGCGGTGCTCCTGCAATCGCTCACATCCGGCATCCGCAAGGTCGGCGGCCTCGTCGCGGCGACTTGCGCCGCCTGCGTACTGGCCAATTTCCTGACAGGCAGCCAGTATCTCTCGATCATCATCCCGGGGCGTATGTTCAAGAGCAAATTCGAAGAAAGCGGCCTCTCGCCGCGAATGCTCTCGCGGACGCTCGAGGACTCCGGAACGCTGACGTCGGTCCTGATCCCGTGGAACGTCTGCGGAGGCTACGCCGCGGGCGTGCTCGGAGTGCCGACGCTGGCCTACCTGCCTTACGCGGTGCTGAACTGGCTCAACATGATCGTCGCGATAATCCTCTCTTACATGGGCATAGGCATCTTCCGCCGCGGAGCGGATAAAACGGACAGGCTGAGCCGAGAGACGGATCTTGCGCGTTAAGGAGAAACACGAATAACCGGTGACAGCGGAATGCTTTAGGGGTATATTCACGACAGACTCGTTATCAGACAACCATTTTATTTGTGCGCAATGGCAAGCCGCGGCGCGGCGACGTTTGGCACGTTTTGCCGCTCAATCTATGGGGAGGTGCTGTCTATGAAGAGTATTCTCAAGTTGACGCCGGTTCTTCTCATTGCGGGGCTCATGCTCTCGGGCATGGACATTCTTATTGCGGCTCCGATTTCGTTTGCTTACGCGGTCGTCGTCGGAATGATCACGGACAGGTCTCCGTTCAAGGACTTGCTGGACGCGGCGCTCGAAAACCTGCGGCACTTCCTCATCGTCTTTCTCATTTTGCAGCTGGCGTACGGCGTGGCCGAGTGCTTCATGGCGACGGGCGTAGCGGCGGCTGTCATCAACATGGCTCTTTCGATGGGGCTGACGGGCAAGGGCGTAGCGGCGGTTGGGTTCCTCGTCACCTGTGTGCTCTCGGTGGCGACGGGAACATCGTGGGGCACGTTCGCGGCCTGCGCGCCGATCTTCTTGTGGCTCAATCACATCGTCGGCGGCGACATTCTGCTCACGCTCGGCGCAATCGCAGGCGGCTCGTGCTTCGGCGACAACATCGGACTGATCTCGGATACCACGGTCGTGAGCTCGGGCATGCAGGGCGTTGAGATAATCAAACGCGTCCGCCACCAGGGCGTGTGGTCGCTGCTCTGCCTGGTCATAAGCGCGGCCGTCTTCTACGTGGTCGGCGCTTCTTTGGCCACGGGCAGCGAGGTTGGTACGGCGGCGGAGGCGATCGCGCAGATTCCGCCCGAGGTGTGGACCAAGCTGGGCGAAGAGCGCGCGTCCGCCGTCGCGCTGCTCGAACAGGTGCGGGCGGGCGTCCCGTACATGATGGTCGTGCCCCTGCTGATAGTCCTGGGGATGGCGGTCGGCGGCGTCAGCACGCTGATCTGCCTCGGCAGCGGCATCGTCTCGTCGCTGATCATGGGATACATCTGCGGCACGGTGACGAGCCTGGGGGATTTCCTTGAGCTCTGCTACACGGGCTTCTCCGAGGCCGGCGGCTGGTCGATAGCGATGATGCTCTGGGTCGGCGCGTTCGGCGGCATTATGAACAAGATGCGGGCGTTCGACCCGATTGCCGCGCTCATTCTGCGCGTGTCGAAGAAGGTCCGCCACCTGATGACCTGCAACGCGCTGCTCTGCCTCTTCGGCAACGCCGCGCTGGCCGACGAGATGGCGCAGATCGTGACCATCAGCCCGATCATCAAGAATCTGACCGAGCAAAACGTAGAGGGCAGCCCGGAGGATATGTACACGCTCGCCCTCCGCAACGCCACCTTCGCGGACGCCATGGGCGTTCTGGGCTCGCAGCTCATCCCCTGGCACGTGTACATGGGGTTTTTCCTGGGGATAAGCGTCTCCGTCTATCCGATCGCTGAGGGTACCGTGACGGTGTTCGGGATTATACAACACAATTATTTTGCGATGATCGCGGTCTTTTCGATGCTCATCCTGACGTTCACGGGCTTAGACCGGTTTATTCCACTGTTTAAGCTCCCAAGCGAACCTCAGGTACGCTTGAAGAAATCGGAAGCTTAATTTTACCGGCAGGGGAGGAACAAAACATATGGCGTTATATCCGGAGCTTGGCGGCAAGCGCGTGATGGTGACGGGCGCGGCGAGCGGCATCGGTTACGCGACCGCGATGCGGTTTGCCCAAGAACACGCGCGCGTGATCCTCGTCGACCGCGACGAAGAAGCGGTGCGCGCGGCGTCGGCCCGTCACGGGCTTTTCTCATGGATAGCGGCGGACGTCAGCGACGAGAGGCAGGTCTTGTCCGCTTTCGAGAGCATGGATGAGACACTCGGCGGCATCGACGTGCTCGTATCGAACGCGGGCGTCAGCATCCGCTCGGACTGTACCGACATCAGCTATGAGCAGTGGCGGCGCGTGATGGACATCAACCTGGGGGGTATGTTCCTGACCTCGCGGGAGGCCGCGCGGCGGATGAAGGCGCAGGGAGACGGCGTAATCCTCATGACCGCCTCCACCAACGGCACGGAGGGGCATCGCTGGTACGCGGACTACAACGCGTCAAAAGCGGGCGTCATTCTCCTGGCCAAGACCATGGCTCTTGAGCTGGCACCGACGGTGCGCGTCAATTGCGTCTGCCCCGGCTACGTGCTGACCCCCATGCAGCGCGCGGAGTACACGGACGAGATGCTGGCCGCTACCAACGAAGGCATCCCGATGAAACGGCACGCGGAACCGGAGGAAATAGGCGCGCTCTTCGCCTTCCTCGCCTCCGACGACGCGAGGTACATCACAGGCGCGGATATCCGCATCGACGGAGGCGAAACCGCCGGTTTGTTCTAGCGCGCGCCGCAACGAATAACACCCTTCACGCCCCCCCGGATGGCCTCTCGCCGTCCGGGGGGCGCAATTTTCCAAGAGCAATTATCGCAGAATTTCCCAAACGGATTGACAGATTACAAGTTGCCGTTATAATGCTAAGCATCGTAGATAATTCATTTAGCAGTATTATGTTATTTTTGCATTGCGTAATACGGCCTATATAAGAAGCGTCAATACGCATTTCCCGCACCTTGAAAAATAAATCATAAGTGGTTTGAGTTGCTTTTTAAGTCATCGCTCACATCTCCGCTGAATATCCCGGGCGGCAAATATACAGCAAAGAAGGGAGGCGCGCGATCGCGTTCCTGTCGGTACGGGAGAGCGGAGGGAGGGGGATCGGCGCGGTTTTGCCCGGAAGAAGCCGATACGCTCCGCGGAGGAAACATGGATACTCCGTCAGGCGATCACTTTTGACAGGCAGGCCTCCGGTTCGCACCATAAATCCAACCAAGGGGGTACTACGTTCCTATGAAAAAATTACTTTTCGCGGTAGTTCTGGTAGTTCTCGCATCGTTCGCGGTTCCCGCGCTGGCGTCCACCAATCCGTTCATGGATGTTCCCGCCAGCCATTGGGCTTACGACGCCGTGGCGCAGCTCGCCTCGCGCGGCGTAATCTCCGGTTATCCCGACGGCTCCTACAAAGGCGCTCAGCCCGCAACACGTTATGAAATGGCTTCCATCGTCGCAAGGGCTCTCGCCACGGTAGACATGGATAAAGCCTCCAAGACGGATGTTGAGATGCTGAAAAAGCTCGTCGTCGAGTTCAAAGACGAGCTGGACGCGCTCGGCGTTAAGGTCGACGAGCTCGACAGCCGCTTGGCGGTTCTCGAGAAGGACCTCGGCGGCTGGAGCCTCGCCGGCGAGCTGCGCTTCGACGCGAAGTTCGGCAGCGACAGCAACGAGTTCGGCGAGGGCTGGTACGCTGACGACGCGACATACTACGGTAAAAACGAGTTCGACCTCAACCGCTACCGCCTCTTCATCCGCAAGCGCATTGACGAGAACACGAGCTTCACGGGCCGCCTTGGCAAAAACATCGTCGACGGCACGACCTGGCAGCGCTACTATGTCACCACCAAAATCTTCGGCGACGTCGACATGACCATCGGCAAACAGTTCTGGGACTGGGAAGGCGACCTCAACTTGGTTGCCGACAGCGACGCGCTGTTCGGCTGCTTCGTGCGCAACATGCTGCGTTTCCAGAAGAACTGGGGCATGGCTGACATGGATCTCATCATCGCGCGCAATTTTGACGACCTCAGCGCCTTTATGGGGTTAGAGGGGATCGAGCAGTTCCTTATCGCCGGTAAGATCGGCGTCGACATCAACGAGAAGTTCATGCTCGGCGTGATGGGCTACTGGGCGAAGACCGACAGAGAGCTCGTAATATCCGACGACAAGACCGACACCGACTTGGTAACCTACGGCGTGTACGCAGGCTACAAGTTCACCCCCTCAGTCGAACTGAAGGGCATTTACTACGGCCAGGATCAGGGCGGGACAATCGCCGCGGCAACAACGGCGCAGGGCGACTACAGCGACAGCGCCAGCGCGTGGAGAGTCATCCTCGACCTCGACCAGGATCTGCTGAAGTTCACGTCCGCCGCGCTTGAGTACGCGAAGATTGACAACAACTTCGTCCTCCCGAACAACCCGTACGCGTGGCTCGGGGCCGAGATTCTGGCGAATACTCCGGCCAACAGCAGAACGGCGACCGTCTACGGAATCCACACAGCTCAGAAGTGGAACGACACGTGGCGCTCCTTCGCGCGCTACTACACGGTTGACTTCGACACCGCGGGCTATGACGACGCCTCCAACTGGACAGTCGGCGTTGGCTACAGGCTTAACCCCGCTGTTGAATTCGAGCTCGCCTATGACTCGATCGACTACGGCTACGGCTCGGATCAGGATCGCAACGGCGACGACAGCATCATCCGCTTCCGCACCTTCGTAACGTTCTAATACAAGAACCTGACCGCAAATACGCGGCGCAGCGCGAAAAGAGAGAGGATTCGTTCCTCTCTCTTTTTTTGCTGTTCATCTGTTTTTCGGTTAGTACGCTTACGAAATAAACACGTTAGCTGTCCCCTTATGAGAAACAGCCGCCGCGCTTTAATTATGCAATATTTCACAAACACTGGAAAAAGCCG
>Ga0153940_1001397_pt1 | contig 10833 bp, 7 predicted proteins | sample TSNJ024MetaG_FD_104736 | JGI IMG/M metagenome (GOLD analysis project Ga0153940, IMG submission 104736) | Attine ant fungus gardens microbial communities from New Jersey, USA - TSNJ024 MetaG | ecosystem: Host-associated > Fungi > Mycelium > Unclassified | place: USA: New Jersey, Brendan T. Byrne...
CGAAGGGGCTTCTGGGGTCAAAGGGAACCGCGTTTTTATTGCAGGTGATGCCTATCTCGTCCAGCCGGTGCTCCGCTTCCTTACCGGTAATATCCATATTTTGCAGATCAACCAATATCAAATGGTTATCCGTGCCGCCGGAAACCAGGTTAAAGCCTCTATCTGTCAAGGCCTTAGCCAAAGCCTGGGCGTTTTTGATAACTTGGTTCGAATATTCCTTAAAGGTCGGATCAAGAGCTTCCTTAAACGATACGGCCTTAGCAGCTATTACGTGCATCAGCGGGCCGCCTTGAGTACCGGGGAACACGGCCTTGTCAATATCCTTAGCGTATTGCTCCTTGCAAAGTATCATGCCGCCTCTCGGTCCGCGCAAGGTTTTATGGGTTGTAGTAGTGACGATGTCCGCGTGGGGAATAGGGCTCGGATGAAGCCCTGCCGCAACAAGGCCCGCTATATGAGCCATGTCTACCATTAAGTAAGCTCCGGCTTCCCTTGCTATCTCTCCCACTTTTTCAAAATCAATTATTCTGGGGTACGCGCTGGCTCCCGCAATGATCATTTTGGGCTTGTTTGTCATAGCCAGCTCTCTAAGCTCGTCATAATCTATATAGCCTGTCTCCTGCTTAACGCCGTAAGGGATAATGTTGTAATATTTCCCCGACAGATTAACAGGGCTTCCGTGAGTGAGATGCCCGCCGTGGGCAAGATTCATACCAAGTATTGTATCTCCCGGCGTCAGAAAGGCAAAGTACACCGCTAAGTTCGCCTGGGCGCCGGAATGAGGCTGGACGTTAACGTGCTCGGCTCCAAACAATTCTTTTGCCCGGCTGATTGCCAGATTTTCCGCTATATCCACCTTTTCGCAGCCACCATAATACCTGCGTCCGGGGTAACCCTCCGCGTATTTGTTGGTAAGCACAGAGCCCATTGCGGCCATAACAGCTTTAGAAACAAAATTTTCAGACGCGATTAGCTCGATTTTGTTCCGCTGCCGGTCAAGCTCCTGATTGATAGCATCCGCAAGCTCCGGGTCTACCTTTTTCACCTCATCCACATCATAACTAAACACATAATCAACTCCTGTCTTTATATTGTAAAAATGTTTTAATCTCGTACCGCTGAAAAATTATATCATATAATTGGACTTTTTGAAAATATATGCTGCTCGCATTATCAACTATATTTAAATCATGTATGAACATACACTATTGTGTTAACTTATAAAAAACTTATGCCGTACCAATTGGCTTTTTTAAAATAGAATGGTAAAATTAGAATAGAAACAGGATAAAGAATACCCGCGAAGCGAAAGGAATGAAGCTTAACGTGAATAAAAAAGGCCGGTCACTAATTACAACCTCTATTATCGTCATTTTATCTGCTTTAATAATATTTTTTGGCTATCAGCTTATAAATTACTACTTAGACCTTAAGCGTAACGACGACATATCTAAAGAGATAAGCGAAATAGTACAGGAGGCGGAAGAAACCCCTGAGCCCACCGAAGAGAAAGCAGAGCCCGAGCCGGAAATTACGGAAAAAAGCATCCTGCCGGAGATATTGGCGCTGCGGAAGGAATACAACGAGGACGTTGTAGCTTATGTCAGAATACCCGGCACTAATATAGATTACGCCGTAGTTCAGAGCGAAGATAACGAGTATTATCTGAACAGGGATATTTATAGAAACGCGAATTCCGCCGGCACAATCTATATGGATTATGAAAACGACCCCGAAAACCTTGGATATAATACAATCTTATACGGCCATAATATGAGGAACGGCTCCATGTTCCATAATCTGCGGCATTATATGCAGAAGGATTATTTTGAAGCTCACCCTGTCATTGAATTTAAAACAGTTTATGAGGATGTCAAGTGGCAGGTGTTTGCCTTTTTGCATACGGATACTAGCTTTTACTATATACAAACAATATTCCAAAACGATGATGAATTTTATAAGCTCGCGTCTGAAATAAAAGCCCGTTCCCGCTACGATACCGGCGTAGAAATAACTCCTCAGGATAAGATCCTGCTTCTGTCCACCTGCGCCAGCGAAGGGGGAAATAACCGGTATGTTTTAGCGGCGAAGCTCATCACTGAGGAGGCTCCTCATTGGCCGGTTCCTCAGGGAGAGCCTCGGGAATAGCTTCTATCACAGGCTCCTTCGCCTTCGGCCTAAATAAAAACCTATTTACCAAAAAGGCCGTAACAATGCCAATCAAGGTATCCAACACCCTGTTTATAGAATATACAAGCGGCGCGTCCATATCGCTGCTAAGGGCTATCACCACAAAAACAACGCAGCTGATAACGATGCTTTCAGTTTTTTTAATAAGATTGCATACATAAATGAGCAAAACGACTAAAATGAAAAATACTAACATCCAAATTGCCTCGTGCAGCTGAATAAAACTAATGTTTGTAAAAGCAATACCGAATACGCCGCCTATTATAGTTCCCAGGACACGGTTAGCTCCTATTTGGATAGATTTTTCGACGCTGTCCTGCATACATATCAACGCGGCTATCGCAGCCATTGAAACCCCTTCCCTGCCCATGCTTTTATATATGCAAAGGCATATAACCATGGACAGGGCTGTTTTTATATTCCGCAATCCTGGATAAGGCAGCTTCTTCATTCCTTTAAAAAAATTCATTCTTTCACATCCTAACAACCCATAATTTTAATAAGTTCCTTAATAAATCCTTAAAAATATTGATGATAACTCAAAGTCATTGTATAATTATAACGCAGTCATTTCAAGTGAAGGAGTGGTTTACTGTTTTGAATCAAATTTTCTCTGCATTCTTTGAGATTTTTACTATTAAGGACGATGCCACAAGGTATATTCTGGTGGCTTTTTTAGTATTATGCATATTGAGCCTTATTTTACGCCTTATTTTAGCTTTTGGCTATCAGGCTCAAGCCGCCCTTTTTCATTTATACGCAAAGCCTGTTAAGGCAAAGGAGGACCTGGGCAAGTTAAAAGGCTCTCTGCTGCCTAAGGTGGTAAAGGATTATATTTCCATGGCCGATAAAAATATCTGCGTAAACAATGTCAAAGCCATTGCCGAAAAGCACATGATGAGACTTAACTTGTTTGGCTGGGCTTATAAAAGTATGGAGCGCTTCATACTTTCTTATGAGCGCGGCCTTCCTTTCATTGGGATATTGCTGGCGGTGATCTTTTCAGATTATCGTTATGCCTTCGGTATAGTGACAGCGGCAGCCTTTATTGTGTTAAAGCTGGGTGAAGGTTTGTTTGATTTTCAGCTGACTGCCGAAAAGCTTTCTCTGGACATTACGGAATACGTTACCCAGGAAGCAGGCCAGTTTTACGGCAATGATACAGCTTCCATTGTTTTAAGGCTAAAGGCCGAGCTGACTGCCGCTATTACGGCACAAGCCCGTTCTTTGGATAAATCCATGGAAAAGCTGGCAGATAACATCGGCGGCGCGCTTAATTTAAGCATAAAAGAGCTTGCCGAAAAGCTTGACCTCTCAATAGACCAGATGGAAAAGCCCTTAAGCAACTGGAAAAAAGCGCTGGAGGAATGTGAAAGCGTCCAAAAGAATATACAAGCTATACTTAAAGAAACCGAAAAGCTGACGACAATACGTGTCACTAATAAAGAGCTGCAATATATCGAAACCAACCGTCAGCAATTGGAAACAAGTATGAGGCTTTTTGAAGCCAATATGGAGGAGCTTACCAAAAAGCTTGGCACTGCCCTTGGCAGCATCATTGAATATCATGTCCAATCCTCTTATAATGTATTAAACAGCGAGCTTAAAGAAAATATCGGACAGATGGCAAAAATTAATCAGGATTTGATTATGCGGGTGCAGAGGTCATTTTCTAATTTTATGGAGCAAAGCCGCGACCAGTCGCAGTCCATACTAAAAGCGTTGGAAGCTATGCAGGATAGTAACAATCATTGAGGGAGCGGATGACCCGGATGAATATAAGAGAGCAATTCGAATATCCCCTGCCGGTTATTAAGCTCGGGCAGGATAAGCTTAAAATTAAAACCGACCGTAAATATAGAGGAGAAATACAGATACACAACACAGGAGGCGGCATATTGGAAGGCCGCCTTTTGTCAAATTTGAAAGGGCTTGGCTTTGAGCCCCCGGAGTTTTCCGGAAACGCCAAAATTACTTATACCTTAAATTTAACCGGCGTAAAGCCCGGAGATAAAATCCTCTCCAGTATTTTGGTCTTATCCAATGGCGGAGAGGTAAAGCTGCCTGTAGAAATTCAAATAGTCCGCCCTCCGTTTATGACTCCGGAAAACATCCCCATAACCAGCCTTGAGGATTTTCTTACATATAGTAAAGAGCATTCCACCACAGCCGGGCTGCTGCTTCCATCGGCAGAATTCAAAAATTGGCTTATGTCCGCCTCTTACCCCTTTATGGAAGCTTACGAGCTTTTGACCGGGGACCCGAATAAGGAGCGGGCCCTAGATAATTTCTTCATTATCAGCGGCCTTAAGGAAAGAACCACTATTGTCGCTTTAGAGGACAAAGCGGATTTTGATATACGGCCTTATGAAACAGAGCCCATACCGGCAGCGCTGCCGGTTCGTAAGAATATATGGGGACATTTTGAAGGAGAGCTGAAGGTCAGGCACGGCTCGCCCTGGCTTACCCTGATGAGCAGCCGTCTCACCTCCGAAGATTTTAATGAGAACCATACGGCGCTTATACGTTATCATATAGAACCCGCGCTGCTGGAGCAGCCTTTCAACCGAGATTCTATAATGATAGGCGAGCTCTTAGAAATACCTGTCACCGTAAAAAAAAGACCGGGCCTAGCTTTTGCCTTGTCAAAGGAAAGCTACGCCTTTCAGGATTCCGGCGAGATACTTGTTAAAAACCTCAGCGGGAAGGATTTGATACTGGAAATTACGCCCCAGGACGATTTTGTAAGGTTCGAGGGCAAGAGATACTTTGTCAGCGATGTGGCCGCCATACCCTTTCAAACAAAAATAACCGGCCTGCAAGCCGCTCAGCTTCTTTTAAAAAAACAGCCGGTCATACAAACCAATATTCAAATAAAAACAACCGTATTCGATAAAATCTACAAAACCACCCTGACATTATACTTGTATCAAGGGGCGTGAATTCTTGTGTTGATTAAAAGTATTTCGACCAGAGCAATAGCCCACCCTTTCGTCATTGCGGGCTCGACCCGCAATCCCCTCCCTCTCGTCATTGCGGGCTCGACCCGCAATCCCCTCCCTCTCGTCATTACGGGCTCGACCCGCAATCCCCGAAAGGAGGTTATACATGTACAGCTACGTCTACTTCATGACTAATACTCATGACACAGTCCTCTATATAGGTGTCACAAGCAACTTGGAAAAAAGGGTTTGGGAGCATAAAAATGGCAATGACAAAGGAAGTTTTACATACCGATATAATTGCAATAAATTGGTTTATTATGAGATGTTTGGGGATATTAGGTATGCTATCGCAAGAGAAAAGCAATTAAAAAACTGGAAAAGAGCGTGGAAGAATGCTTTAGTTGTCAAGGAGAACCCTAACTGGTTAGATTTGAATGTTTTAGGTCCTTAGGGATAAAACTCTACGCAAGATGGCAGAATTTTTCGACCTGTGCAGTAGCCATCTCCCTCGTCATTGCGGGGCGTACCCGCATTCTCCTGGTTGTACATGTATCCATAATATTTATATGCACCCATGTTTTAGGGGATTGCGGGTACGCCCCGCAATGACGAGGGGGAGGAGGGATTGCGGGTCGAGCCCGCAATGACGAAAGGGTGGCGTAAGACCTACTGCTATTGCACAGATCTAAGGATTTCAAAAATCATGGACAACAGGAGGTGAACCTATGCGTGAGAAAAAAATCCTTCGTCTTGTAAATAAATACGAAAGCAGCCCGACTATTCGAAACGCCCTGGCCGCCCTCACCGGCCTCTATGCCCTATGGCTTAGAGACGGAAATGAGGAGCGTCTAATTAAGGGTTACAATATAGCAGCTAATATACGGGATAAAAATCCTAATAACTTTAAGCTTATTTTTTTCCAAGCCATATACAGTATGGAGCTTGGCAGGCTTGATTACGCAGAGGATTTGCTGGCGCTTGCCGCTCCTTACCGAAAATATTTAAAAAACGAAAACCCTGAGGATTATTGCCTTTATCTTTACGTAAGCTGGGCCCTTAACAAAGCCCAGGGCAAGCGGCGAGCCGCCGCGAAGCAGCTTAAGCTGCTGGGGCAGTATGTGGCCGCGGAAAAGGATATTCCCGGTATATGCCTTATGCTTCCCGGGATAATTCTCATAATAGGCGCAATGGACGGTAATTCCAACTCTGATTTAATGAGGGAGGCCTCCGCTTATTTGACCGAAAGCTACTACCTTGGATGCAGAAGTCCCTTCCTTTTTTTGGCTCTTGATCAATATTACCAATCCGTTATAACAGACGACAGGCTGCTGCTTCCCTGGCTAAACTGGGCCTTAAGCAACGAGCTGCCCCTTGACGGGTTTTTACAAAAGCATGAAAGGGATCTGCCTTTTGCCATATCAAACCAAAGCGGTATCTATAAAAGGCTGTACGAAAAGCACCCTGTCCCTTGGCTCCTTCAGCCTCTATGCCGGGATTTGGCGGAGGAAAACGACTATTCCCAGCAAGCCTTTGAATACTATAACAAGGCGGAAAAGGAAGGGCTTACCCTTCCCCGGCTGGAGCTCGCGCTGGTTTTCTCCGCCTTCCGTAACGGCATAACTAATCTTGAGCCTTCTACAATAGAAAGGTTTTTGTCCCTCAACATAAGATCAAGTATCAATGAAGATTTGAAAGCCTTCGTTTACAGCCTGCTGGTTATCTCGCCTCCAATGAAGTATTTGGCCGGCTTATACAAAAACGACTTGCTTATCTTTACGCTTTCGGCGCTGGAAAGAAAAATAAGAAGAGAACATTATCCGAATCTCTACGCTTACCTGCTGACCCTATCGGTTACGGAGCCGGGCCTCTTAAAGCCGGAAATTGTTAAGGAAGCGGAAAATCTTACCTGGGAAAGCCTTTTTGCCTATAAAATATACCTTCCAGGCGCTGAAAGCCTTTATGTAAAGGAGAAAGAAAAGGAAGTCGCCGCAGGATATAAAATGAAGGCTGGGAAGGCAGTTATAAAAGCGGCCCGGCCAAGCTTCACCCTGATATTTTTGGACGGCAAGGGCCGGAAGGTTCTTGATGGAAGCAAGGCTGTCGTCACCAAGCTTATACATGAATCGGAAGAGCTGCTTACGTATTTTTACCGCAAGGGATACGGCGAGGTTGATTTACTGATAGCTTTGGCAAGTTATTATATGGGTACGCGTGAAAGCGACCCGAATGCCTTCGAACCAATAAACCGGCTTTTAACCAAACCCGGGCTGTCGGCCTTCTTTAAAACAAAAGTGAACATATACCTTGGAAATTTAACATCCGCCGACGAGCGCTGCGCCGAGGATAAATATATTGAGCCCATGCTTAAAGCCTTTATGCAAAACGAGGATTTTGAACGGGCTTCCGGTCTTATATTAAAGAGGCCGGGCTGTATTTCCGATAAGGCAATGTTTTTTGCCTTAAAGGGACTGGCAGGGGACAGAAGGTACCATCAGCTCGCGGGAGTCAAGGCATACGGCCTGCTTATAAATTCATGGCAGGATGAACAGCTTTTAGACCATACGCTTAAATATTACCAGGGCAGCCAGGAGGAATGGCAGGCCTTAAGCAAGGCATTGTCCAGCATACCCGTTTTCAAGCCGGAGCTTGACATTCGTATACTGAAAAACTGCGTCCTGACGCACAAAATGGATGAAGGCTCTCAGCGAGTCTTTGTACGTATGTTTAACAATGACCCCGATAACCCTGTAATGGAGGATTTTATATACTACTGCGTATACGAAGTATTAATAAATAATTTCAAGCCTTTGTATGAAACCTTAGGAATACTGGAAAAAATATACTTAAGCCGCTCCCTAAGCAAGGGAAACAGCTGGCTGGCTTACGCCCTGTCCCAGGTATATCTTAAGCATAAGATAATTACATTTCATTCGGATGAGATTCTTAGCCTGACCGTTAAGGAGATGGAAAAGGAAGGCCTGCTTATGCCTGTTTTTAAGGAATCCAAAGACAAAATAAGCGGCGAGCCGTATATTGAAAAAAATCAAACTTTTATGTACAAGACCTTGCCGGGCAGAAGGGTTTTCATTTATTATCGGTTTGCTGATAAGGAAGCCTTTTCGGCAAGGCCGATGGAATATCTTCGTTATGGTCTGTATCATGCCAAGCTTCCACTTTTTTATAATGAAAAAATAAGTTATTATTTTAGCGAGGAGATGGATACCGGCAGTATCAACACAAAGGAATACACCCTTCGCAACGAAAGAATACCCAGTCTTGAAAAAATCCCAACCGAGGATTTATATTTCAAAATTAATTCCGCCGTTGTCCATGAGCAAATGCTCCAATACGACAAGGCGGAAGAGATATTGGAAGGTCTTATTGAAAAAAACCGCAGAGTACGAGGCAGATTAATGTAAATATTAAAAAGGAGTGAAATTAATGGGAACTTTAGGACTTGATTTGGAAAGAGGCTTGTTTCTTGGAATTGATTTCGGCACGACAAATTCGATTGTAAGCTTATATAACTTCAAGGACGGTGAAGCGCAAACCATACCCATCGACGGAAGCAATGTTTTCCCTACGGCGATCCAGTTTGAAACCGACCCGGAGGATACAGACAAGCTTAGCCGTATCTTTGGCGTTCAGGCAAAGGAGGCCGCCATTATTTATCCCGACAGCACGGTGCTTTCCGTTAAAAGACTTTTAGGCTCGGATGAAAAAATCAATATCATCGTGGATGAAAAGGAATACTCCTTCACACCATCCCAGATAGCCGGTGAAATACTGGGATATTTAAAGCAAAAGGCCGATGAGTATGTTCAGGAGGAGCTGAATATCGCCGGGGAGTTCTCGGGCTGTGTTATTACCGTGCCTGCTAATTCTACGGATAAGCAAAAGAAAATGACAAAAGAGGCCGCCATGCTGGCAGGCTTTGATGAAAACAATATTTACCTTCGGCTTGAGCCTGCCGCCGCCGCTATCAGCTACGCCGTCAACGCCACCAGCCATAAAAAAATCCTGGTATATGACTTTGGAGGCGGCACCTTTGACGCTTGCATTCTTCAAATAAATATTGACGAGGAAATGAACGAACCATCCATCAGCATACTGTCTACCTATGGAGACAACGACCTGGGGGGTAACGACGTCGATAAAATAATAATGGACATGATTTACGAGGAATTTAAAAAGCTGACAAATGAGGAAATAGATTTATTCGACGATAGCCTGGACGACGGGGTTTCCAAAAGGCAAAAGAAGGTTGCCCTTGTGCGTTTGCGCCAGGTGGCCACTCAGGCCAAGGAACGGCTGTCCCAGGCCAAAACCACAAAAATTGTACTGGCTCCGTTTATTCAGGAACCAAAGATCGTAAATATCAACATGGAAATAAGCCGCGAGGATTTTTACAGCCACAAGCGCGTCAACCAGCTGGGAGACGCTCCTGAGCTTTTTGAAAAATTTAAGGATAAGAGCGTGGAGGATTTAATAATCTCCACCCTCAAGTGCATTGACAGCTGCCTAGCCGCCGCCGGGCTTACCGAGCAGGACATAGACGAAATTTTTCTGGTAGGGGGAAGCTCCTCCATACCGCTGGCTGCGGAGCGCGTAGGGTCAAAATTTCAGAAGGAGCCTTTCAAATCCCGCATCAGCCCCGCCTTGAGCATCTCTCAGGGAGCCGCCTGCTACTGCAATATGATAATGATGCCTACTGTAAAAGGCCCTACGGTTCAGGAGAAAACCATCCATCCGCTTGGGCTAGAAATAGCGGGCCGCCGCTTTATGCCTATTGTAAAGCAGGGCCTTGATATCCCCAAAGATGGGCTTACCATTGAAGCGGAAGAGCTGCTGACCACCAACTTCGATAACGTTGCCAGCATGGCAATTGTAGTATATGAGAGCACAAGCCCCGATGAAGGAGAATCACAGCCCTCGGTAAATGCCACGGGGATGAAAAGATTGGCGGGAACGTCCCTTAGAGGCATACCTCAAGGACCAAGAGGACAGGAAAAGGTAAAGGTTGTCTTTTATGTAGGCCAGGACAATATGCTTAAGGTTATGGCCAAAAGCATGAGTCTTGACGGGGTGGTTACAGAGTTGTCCGTTGACGAGTTGTACTAGTATATTTAGGAGCAATTATAATGTCTAAAACATACCGCAGCAAAAAAAGCGGGCAGTTGGGGGCGTTAGGCAGAACCTTGCTTTCATTAATGAGCCTGGGTGACGGTCAGGTAGTAGCTGTCGACGCGGATACCAGCGCGCAACCAATACCCGATGAAAAATTCATGCTTAAGGAAAGCCGCTTCAAGGATAAGCTTAACTATGAGCTTGATTTGAGGCTTAAAAAGATGTTCAAGCCTTATTCCTTCAACCGGACCGTCAATAGAATGCAGAAAATAATGCGAGACAATAATTCTTTGGCCTCGGAGCTATGCCTATGCTTTTCCAGCATTACGGACTATATGTCCGCCCACAAGGAAGGTCTGGAAGCCTGTCTCCGATGGGATATAATATCCGGTATAAACGAAACTCTGTTAATAAAGGTTGAAGCCATAAGGGAAAACCTGGCCGCTTTTGAGTCGGACGGGCTGGATATTATAAAAAGCTATAAGGAAGAATATCAGGAGCCTGATCTGGAGCCTTTGACGGAAAAGGCAATGGAATTTTTAAAAATGTACTATGATATTCTGGACCCGGC
>Ga0153940_1001398_pt1 | contig 10817 bp, 9 predicted proteins | sample TSNJ024MetaG_FD_104736 | JGI IMG/M metagenome (GOLD analysis project Ga0153940, IMG submission 104736) | Attine ant fungus gardens microbial communities from New Jersey, USA - TSNJ024 MetaG | ecosystem: Host-associated > Fungi > Mycelium > Unclassified | place: USA: New Jersey, Brendan T. Byrne...
AATCATGACCACCAGCTAAGCTGGTGGTTTGTTTTCCGCCCTATAAGGGCGCTTCTCACGCTAGAGCCTAAAGGCTTGCTGAAAGGTTCGTCAGCCGCTTGCATTTTCAAACAGCTACTAAAGTAGCTCTAGCGTACATACGCTCGTAAACGAGCTATTTTTTGTTCTTTGCCACTGGCTCACCCGTAAACGGGTCTACATACTCTTTCAGGCTCATTTGGTCTGCTATCGCATCTTCCTGTAGCTGATTTTGTATGTATGCCTTTATCTTTTCTTTGTTCCTGCCCACAGTGTCTACATAGAACCCTCGACACCAAAAATGTCGGTTGCCGTACTTGTATTTTAGGTTGGCGTGCCTATCGAATATCATTAGGCTGCTTTTCCCTTTTAAGTATCCCACAAACGCCGAAACGGCGATTTTAGGCGGAATCTCCACTAACATATGCACATGGTCACTGCACAAGCTGGCTTCTATTATATTCACTTCTTTGTACTCGCAAAGTTGTCTTAATATTTTTCCTATATCTGCCTTTATTTCTCCGTATATTACTTGCCTTCTAAATTTTGGCGCAAATACTATATGATATTTGCAATTCCATTTTGTATGTGCTAAGCTTTTTACATCCATCTTTGGATTACCTCCATTCGTTTTTGGGAACGGCTGCGAACCTTCCCTTATTTTATCAAATGGGGGTATTTTTAAAAGATTTTTGTATAGCTATAAGCTTTTATCCCCCGGCATAGCCGGGGGTTTATTTATACAATGAAGAAATGGCGTAGCTTTTACACTACGCCATACTTCCAATCAAATCCTATCTTATGACGGACGGCCTTTCACCGCTCCTTTTACTTTCTTTATTCTACGATAAGTATTCCGCAATCAATTTCCAGAAGCTATTGTTCTCAAAATATTTGCTCCAACCGGCAACTCCTGCCAGATCATATTTTTGAAACAGCTTAAGCTTTTCTTCTATTGAATTTTCATTCTCCAACCATACACGGTAAGTAGTATTAGCCTTTCCATCGGAAACGGTATATTCTCCGTAATAATATCCTTCTTCCTTCATCCAGACAAACTCGGCTCCGTTATCCTTAAACATTTTATGAGTATAATCAGCCTCATAGTGAGATCTGGAATAAGATACCTGTCCGTCTTGTTCTGTTTCCGCCCATACCCTGTTATAAAACGGAAGCCCCATAATAAGCTTTTCCTTCGGCACTTCCTTAAGGATTTCCACTATACCTTCTTCCACAAAGCCCAGAGAAGCCACCGGCCCATAGTCACTGGCGTCGGTGTGTTCGTCGTAGGTCATCACACAGACATAATCCGCCGCCTTTGCTATCTCATCGCGCCTATAGTGCATAGACCAAGGCTTGGGAACATAAACATCCACCGAAAGAACCGCGCCCTGCTCCCGCATATAAGGAGCCAGCTCCCGCAAAAACTGCAAAAAGTAAGGAGCCACTTCCTCTGAAATAAATTCAAAGTCAATATTTATCCCATCCAGCCCATAAAGAGAAATATAAGCCAATAGCTGCCGGATGATTTTTTCCCGGTATTCCGTGCTTGTTAAAAGCACCTCGTTGTTATTGTAGCTATCGGTATTTCTAAAATCCCTAAACAATCCCCATACCTGATATCCATTCCTATGAGCCCAATCAACATAACCTTTATCGGCTATGGAAATCAAATCGCCGTTTAACGCGTCATAGTCGAACTCAAACCATGTAGGGCTAATGACGTTCAGCCCTTCTGCTGCTGAGCGGCGCCCGGCATTGGAGCTGGCCTCAACAGTTGATACCGGGTCCCACACTAAATTAATTTTTCCATCAATAAGGTTCGCGGACGAAACCGGTTCTTCTTTCACCCTCAGTGGTATGCTTATGGTTTCCTTTTCTACTATATCCTTGGAAGCTATATAGCCTAGCCGCCCATCCTCAAGCCGTACGCGCGTAAAATCACCTGAATCTGAAAAAAGAGTCAAGCTCGTCCCCTGCTCCAGCTTTTCCATAATTGGAGATTTTTTATCGGCATCGTATCTAACATTGGTTTTCTTGGATGAAACCTCTCCTTTGTAAATATTTTCTACGCCGTAATCTATTATGATCTTATTATATTCCTGCACATAGTCAAGCTCTATTCCGTATAGCTCATATATAAGCTTGTCCGGCAGATATGCCACTCCGTCCAGTTTATATAACGGCAGATTAAGGGTCATAGGCATATCGTTTACATAATAAGTCAGCTCCTCGGTATTCATCCGTATCACGGTATTGTAGGTGGTTATAGTAAGGCGGTCCGCTACATGATCCCAAAAAATATATTCATCCGCGTATTTCTTTATGAAGTCAACCGGCAGATAAACCGTATCCTCCTGAATCATAGGAGAGTTTTCCATATCTAAATCTTCATCGTTTAAAACTACGCGAAGCTCATTTCTGGAAAGCTCGCTATGAAAAGTATAATATGCTATTGATTCAAAATTTGGTAAAAGCTCTTTACCAATATAATAACCTGCAAAGCCTACGATGCAAATAAAAATTACTGCAAATATCAATAAACCAGTCGGTCTTTTTCTGCGTCTTTTTCTGGATCTGCGATAGTTGTCTTGCATTGCGCTCATAAATTTCTCCTGTTCATAATATTATTTAACTTATATACCGAATGAGGAAAACATTATTTCAATAATAATACCTCACACTTCGACAATATTCAACCGCTTGGCTGGTCAAGCTCGAAAAATCTTTTTTTAGAATTTTCAAACAAACACGTCCATAAATTTGCAAAAGAACCAAATTGATGATATACTGCGAACGAAAAAAAGTCAGATATTTAAGCGGTGAGTAAAATGCTACAGGGTATAAATATTTATAAAAAATTTAAGCAGCCTGTTTTAAACGGAATTAATTTTAGTGCCGGAAAGGGTGAGGTTGTCGGTATTGCAGGTGAAAACGGTTCCGGCAAATCCACTCTCCTATCATTGCTGACCGGCATTTTAAAGCCGGACAAAGGCCAAATATTGCTTGATGGTAAAAATATATCTAAGGAATCAATTAAGCAAAGCATAGGCTACGTTCCTCAGGCGACCTCTCTTTTAACAGAACTCAGCAGCCATGACAACATAAAATTCTGGGCTGCCGCCCATGGCGTAAAAAATCCAACCCTTGATTTCGATAAGGAATTTCTTGATAAAAAAGTAAAGCATCTTTCAGGCGGTATGAAGAAGCGCTTGTCCATAGCTATATCACTTCTACACGACCCGGATTTTTTGATAATGGATGAGCCTACCGCGGCTTTGGATATTAATTTCAAGGAGCTGTTGCTCAAGCAGATCAGCGAAAGAAAAACCCATGGCAAGTCCGTAATTTTTACATCACATCAGCCGGATGAATTGCAAGCATGCGATACCTTGTATATCCTGAAGGACGGCCGGTTTGTATTTACCGGCCCGCCTTCTGATATAAATTTCAGCGGAGGCGGATTATCCGCTATTTTTTCCAGTTCCACAATATATGAATGAGGAGGACAATAAGTATGAACAATAACGAACCGGACAATGCAAACAATCAGTTAGATGAAGCGCCGAACAACGTAAACGATCAGTTAGATGAAGCGCCTAAAAAAGTCATGGGTAAATCTATTAAGATCGGAATTATTATTGCTATACTGGCTGTTGTGGGAGTATTCGCCGCAGTCGTAATAGTAAATAATGATTCCGCCACTGCGGAAAACCCTAAAGAATATGTGGAAAACGCCTGGAGTGAAACCTGGGATACATACTCTTCCGAGCTTAAGACCCTTGCAGATAATAATGCTGTGTTTAGTAAGTTTTCCAGTTTTTCCGGCAAGCCTACAACACATACGCTGTCTATCGGAGGCGAATACGCAGCCGCTTTGGCCTATCAGATGGGATTATCCGGTCTGCCCAACTTTAAGCTGGACTTTATTCTTCAAAACGACCCTGTAAACAAGCTGTTTTCGTTAGGGACACAAATACCCCTCCTTGGGGAGGTGGCAATTTATTTGTCTGATGATGAGCTTGTTGTCGGAGCGATGGGTGTGTATTTATCCGCCCAAGCCAAAACGATTTTATCAGAGGTGCGTGAATTTGCGGTAAATAGTGATTTAGACGCTTCCGTATTTGACGAACTGGCTGTTGATGAAATTGATTTATCATACAGTAATTTGTTCATTGTGTCTGACGATATCCAATACGAAACGCCTGAAGAATTGACGCCGATCATTGACCGGTATAAAGCTCTTTGGAATGAGCTTTATGATAAGGCTGAAGCTGAGCTGGTGGATGAGGCTACAGTAGAGCTGGAGGGTCAAAGCGAGAATTGCTCCATGGTAAAGCTTAACTTCAAGGGAGATGACATAAAGCTTTGGCTGCCCAAGCTTTATGAAACCATCAGCACCGACCAGGATCTAAAAGATTATATGGCTGAACAATACCAAATGAATCCAACCTATTCCTATAACTATGGAAGCTTTGATGACATGTATAATGAATTTTTGACTGCGCTGCAAGACATTTCGTCAAGCTACGAAGGCGGAGATATCACTTTAAATTTCTACATATACGAAAATGTCGTAGTTCGCACAAGCATGATAATGCAAAACCCTTCCGAAGATATTGCTTCCATAGAGATGAATTTGTCCGTTAGCGGCAAGGAATACCGTCTTAATGAAATATTACTTACCGGTTTTTCTAAAGACAAGGACGGAGATATTGAAGAAATATCCCTTTCGATTAAGGGAAACCATATAGGCAAAGGCATAATGACCTCCGAGTGTATCGTGGACGGTGAAACTGTATATAATTTTTCCTGGGATCCTGACGCGGGTGAAAATAATCTCCAAGTAGAAACCGAATATGACACATACAATATGACCTTTACAGTTGAAGATGACGGCGTGGTATTAAAACCGATCAACAGCAGCGATGATGTAGTATATCGGGCTAAGGCCGTGGAACCCGGCATGATTGAGTGGCCCTCCAATACCCAGCCTCTCAAGGAAACCACTCTAATGGATCTGTACAGCTTATTATACTGACATTAAGGTAACGAGGTATACCGTTCGGTATATATAAGCGCTGCTGAAGAAGGTAATGACATGATCATGCTATGGTTGGAATTAAAAAAATATATTTATAATATAAAGCTTGTTCTGTTCTGTTTCGTGTCCTTTTGTCTGCTGGGCGGCCTTGTTTTATTTACCGCCAATAAGCTTACCGCCCGGCAGAGATTGTTTGAGCCATTTTCCATAGGCGTAGTAGATTACGATAATAGTATGGAGAGTAATTTGCTTATCAGCATGTTCAATAAGCAGGAGGAAGTCAACGAAACACTCACTCTCACCAAGCTGTCAAGAGAAGAGGCTCAGAACAAGCTCTTATCCGGGGAGATACCGGCCTATCTGGAGATTCCTTCTCAATTCGCGGAGGACATCAAGGTGGGCCGCAACAGCCCCTTTAAGCTGTACGGTTTAAGCGGGCAGCCATCCCTTCAATTTGCTGTTTCCAGGCTGCTGTCGAAAGCGGGGATAGCTTTTCTCAGCCATTCCCAGGCTGGCATCTACGCAACCCTTGATTACGCCTATGAAAACGGATTACCTTCACAAACCATTAATGATGAAATTGTTTTACCCATAAATTTACAGTTTGTGGCTAGGCTTCTCCAATATCAAGATTTTCTGACAGAGGAGAAGCTAAGCCTTTTTAGCGGCCTTTCACCGGTTGAATACTATGTTTATGGGTTTTCTGTTTATCTCCTGCTGCTGGGGGCTATTGTACTTATACGTATACTTAAGGATTCATGGAACCCTGGTATTGCCGCCCGCTTTCACACAGCCGGCTTTTCTACCGCTAATGTACAAGGGCTGAGATTATTTGGCCTTTTCACTGTTTCTCTGGTTTGTATATCCCCCTTGGCATACCTGCTGGGCTGCAAAATCATCTTCATTGCCTTATCTGTTGCCGCGTTCGCCCTGTTTGCGTCTAACACGTTTGAAAGCCAGATTTCCTGCGGGCTCTTTCTTTTTATTGCTTCCAGCATAATGATGCTGATTTCAGGAGCGATCGTTCCGTTAGCCTTCCTGCCGGAAGCATTTCAAACACTAAAGTATTTCACTATCCCCCATTGGGTGATTCAACTGTCTTCCAACCGCTGGGCCATGGCTGCTCTTTTCGGTTTTTCCTTAATATTTTTTTTGCTGAGCGTATACTTTGCAGGTAGCGGAAAGGAGAATTCGTCTCTATGAGGTTTTTTTTATGGGCAATGCTTGTCCGCTTCAAGCTTCTGCTGAAGCCTTCATTCATTTTTCTGCTTGTAGTATTCCCTCTTTCCATAAATATGCTTGCTCAGGCCTTTAAAGAGGAGGCAGGACTTCGTTTTGGCATAGTATATGAGCAAAGCCCGCTGACAGAGTATGTAACAGGAGAATTTCTTAGCTATGTGGGCGATGACGCTGAATGCGTGTTTTTTGATAATGCAGGAAACTTGCGGAAAGCTGCCTCCAAGCAGCTCATTGAATTTGGATATGTGATAAGTAAGGATTTGGATATTACATTGTACACCGGCCCTTTTTCAATAAGCCATGAGTTATTCAATATCATGCTGTCCTCCGCGGTAATACAGACCCAATCCGGAGAATTGGGTGAAGCTGTATTGAAAAGCTATTTCCCTGAAGCGGATAACTTAAAGGAAGATATACAGGAAAGGGCTAACGGGTATACCGCGAGAGGCCCAGCTATGGAAATGGAGGTTATAGCTTTGGCCGGAAGCGGCCAAGCCGAATCATTAAATGAAGAGGCCGAACCCTCAAAAGGCTTAATGGCCGGCCTTACCGCTCTTTTGGGCTTTCTTCTGGCTTTGCTATACGGAACATCCTTCGGGGAAGAACGTGGTCTTATCAAGCAATTGCGCATGACGGGCAGAAATTCCGTTTTGGAATATATGCTTGCTTTTGTTTGCGCCGGATCATTCTCTGTCCTGATTATATTTTTACTTTCTATGCCATTTAGCCAGCTATGGGATAATCTTGGGATGATCTTTTCATTTTCTCTGGCTTCCGCCTGCTTTTCCATGCTTTTATCATGCATATCCGGCGTGAATATGATAGCCGCTGTTCCTTTTTTATTCCTTTATAATATAGGCTTAGGACAAGTATTATTCCCCATTCAGGAAATGGCTGTATTTTTGAAGCCCTTCACCCGTTTGACGCTTACAAGCTATTTTATGGACGGAATAGCAGGATCATTCCCCGCAGTCCAAACAGGCTTGCTTCTTTTAATTTCGGCGGCATGCTTTGGGTTGAGTTATTGGCGAGCATCTGATTTTTAAATTCACCCTTTCTTTGGCTATCATCGTATAGATAAAAATTCCCCTGGTCAATCAAATTCATTTGTGTAATATTTTACGATTTATAACTTTATTATTGCTTTGTAGAAAAAAAATATATATAATGTGTAAAGTCTTTCCGGTTTAAATTAACTCTGAATATTTAAGGCCGGAAGCAATTTTATTTATTACTTAGGAGGTACATATTTTCATGAAGAAATCTTTTAAGTGGATTGCGTTTATCATGGTGTACGTTATGATACTTTCCACATTCTTGAGCGGTTGTTCTTCCAATGGTGGAAGCACTGCCGCCAACTCAGGCAGCGGAGGCTCGGCGGCTGCCTCGAATGATTCAGAGGTAATAAAGATCGGTGTATTTGAGCCGTTGACAGGTGAGAACGGCGGCGGCGGTTCTCAGGAGACAGACGGCATTAAATATGCCAATGAAGTATATAGCGAGGTATTAGGCAAAAAAGTAGAGCTGGTAATTGTGGACAACAAGTCCGATAAAGGCGAAGCTACTACCGCTGTTACCCGTCTGATCGAAAAAGACGGGGTCGTCGCAATTATTGGCTCCTACGGTTCCGGTGTTTCCATCGCGGCAGGCGATATCATCAAGCAGGCCGGCATCCCGGCTATGGGCGCGTCCTGTACCAACCCCATGGTGACTCAGGGCAACGAATACTACTTCCGGGCATGCTTCCTTGATCCCTTTCAGGGTACTGTAATGGCAAACTACGCTATCCAGAACGGAGCCAAAACCGCGGCGGTCATTACTCAAAACGGCGATGATTATTCCACAGGTCTCGGCAACTTCTTCAAGCAAGCCTTTGTTAAATTAACCGGAGACGAAGGCTCCATTGTGGCTGATATGGTTTTCCAAACCAACGATCAGGATTTTAACGCTATACTTACCAATATAAAGGCTGCCAACCCTGATGTGATTTTTGCTCCAAGCTCCATAGCAACGGCTCCGCTTATAATAAAGCAAGCCAGAGCTCTTGGCATCACCTGCCCCATCATGGGCGGCGACACATGGGAGAATGTTTCCATAATAGACGTAGCCGGATCAGACGCGGAGGGCGTTGTCATTTCCACCTTCTTTGATGAAAACGACACTGCAGCCACTGATGAAGCCAAGGCCTTCGTAAAGGGCTATAAAGAAAGATTAGGCGGAGACGACGCCGTTATCCCTGCTGTGGCCGCGTTAGGCTACGACGCGTATATTATAGTGCTGAATGCCATCGAACGTGCCGGCTCCACCGACGGAGCCGCTATACGTGACGCGTTGGCCGAAACTGATGGTTTTGAGGGCGTCACCGGAGCATTCCGATTTGACGAAAACGGAGACGCGCAGAAAAGCGTAGCTATCATCAAAACCGTTAAGGATGGTCAATTCGAATATCTAAGTACTGTTACGGTAAACGAGTAGAGGTGGGGGAGGAAACTCCCCCACATTTTTAATAGGAGCAGCTTATGTCTTTTGATACTTTTTTACAGCATTTGACTAATGGAATTTCACTGGGGAGTTTGTTCGCCTTAATTGCCATCGGCTACACTATGGTGTACGGCATTTTGCGGCTTATTAACTTCGCTCACGGCGATATTGTTATGATGTCGTCATATTTTATGATTTATTTTATGTCCGCCATGCCCTGGTACGCAGCTATTTTACTTGTTATCATTTCAACGGTTCTTTTGGGCGTGCTAATTGAGCGGGTGGCCTACAAGCCATTGCGGGAAGCGTCCCGAATGTCTATTATGATTTCCGCCATCGGCGTATCCTATCTGCTTGAGAACCTGGCTAATTACATATTTACCGGCGTACCTAAGGGCTATCCCGACATGCCGGTTCTTACAAAAGGTCTGCATATTGGCAGCCTTTCCGTACAATCGGCGTCCATCGTCATCCCAATAATAACGATATTGATATTAGTTCTTCTTATTAATTTAATAAATCATACAAAAACCGGTATGGCTATGCGGGCGGTTGCTAAGGACTATGAAACAGCAAGCCTCATGGGTATCCAAATCAACCGGGTCATTGCCGTAACCTTTGCCATAGGCTCCTTGCTGGCAGCTATAGGCTCCATTTTCTGGGGAGCGCGCTATCCTTCCGTATATCCTCTAATGGGTGTGATGCCCGGCCTTAAATGCTTTATCGCGGCAGTGCTTGGAGGCATCGGAAGCATCCCCGGCGCGGTATTAGGCGGCTTTTTGCTGGGCATGGGCGAGACAATGCTTGTGGCGTTCTTCCCCACTCTCACAGGCTACCGGGACGCCTTCGCTTTTATAGTATTGATAATTATTCTTCTGGTTAAGCCCACAGGCATCCTGGGAGAAAAGACGACGGATAAGGTGTGATTATAATGAAAAAGAGAACAAGAATCATATTAACAGTAATATTAGCCGCTGTTTTCATTGTGATACTCACCTTATTAGATCAAGGCGTATTAGGCGATAACTATGTGCGGCGTGTATTAAATTTGGCAGCTATTTATTCCATCGTGGCTGTTTCAATGAATCTGGTCAATGGCTTTACCGGCCTGTTTTCTCTTGGGCAAGCCGGCTTTATGGCTATCGGCGCGTTTACTGTGGCAATTTTCACGGTACCCTTGGAATACCGGGAGGCTATCTTTTATATCTCACCTCAAAATCCTATTCTGGCGCAAATTGAGCTTCCGTTTTTCGCGGCTCTGCTTCTTGGCGGTTTTATAGCGGCCGGTATCGCTTTACTTATAGGAGCTCCGGTGCTGCGCTTGAAAAGTGATTATCTGGCAATTGCAACCTTGGGCTTTTCCGAGATCATACGTATCGTGTTCAACAATATGCAATCCATTACAAACGGAGCTTTAGGAATTAAAAGCATCCCCGGAGTGAAAACCATGTGGCTGCCTTTTGGCGTGGCGGCAATAAGCATAGCCATTATGAAGCTATTGATCAATTCTACCTACGGACTGGCCTTCAAGGCCATCAAGGAGGATGATATAGCCGCGGAAGCCATGGGCATAAGCCTGTTTAAGCATAAGCAGCTTTCTTTCGCTACAGGGGCTTTTTTCGCGGCAATCGGCGGAGGGTTATACGCGTCCCTTCTAACCTCGGTTGAACCTAAAAGCTTTTATTTCACCTTTACGTATACCTTCCTTCTTATAATTGTGCTGGGAGGTATGGGCAGCGTAACAGGCACCGTTATATCCTCATTTCTGGTTACCTTAGGGCTGGAATGGCTGCGGTTTTTCGACGAGCCTCTTACTATTGGAGGAGTAGCGATACCTTTGTTCCGTTCAGGCCTGCGAATGGTAGTGTTTTCCATACTTTTGATGACAATTGTATTGTTTTTCCGCAATGGGCTAATGAGTAATAAGGAATTTAGCTGGGAAGGCATCTCCGGCTTCTTCAAGCGGCTGTTTAGCCGCGGCAAAAAGGAGGCTGGCTCAAATGAGTGAAACTGTTTTGCAAATCCAAAACGCCAC
>Ga0153940_1001399_pt1 | contig 10815 bp, 7 predicted proteins | sample TSNJ024MetaG_FD_104736 | JGI IMG/M metagenome (GOLD analysis project Ga0153940, IMG submission 104736) | Attine ant fungus gardens microbial communities from New Jersey, USA - TSNJ024 MetaG | ecosystem: Host-associated > Fungi > Mycelium > Unclassified | place: USA: New Jersey, Brendan T. Byrne...
GCATTTGCCAAATGGGCAAGTGCTGTTCTTTCTTTTGTCTGAACTCAAAATAAGATAGTAATAAAGGATTTATAACGCTCTCTGACAGTGGGGAGCACAACTTAATTTACGTATGAAAAAAAATCTATTGTTTTATTTATCTCTTTTTGTTTGTATAACGGTATTCTCACAGCAAAAGGCGGAGATAGTCGTTAAAACGAATTCCGGAAAATACAAGATCGACAAACATATTTACGGTCATTTTTCCGAGCATCTCGGACGTTGTATTTATGATGGGCTCTGGGTAGGTGAGGATTCTCATATACCTAATGTGAACGGTGTGCGCAAGGATATTATCGATGCGTTAAAACATATTAAAATACCAAACCTTCGCTGGCCGGGAGGATGCTTTGCCGACGAGTATCACTGGATGGACGGAATAGGTGCAAGAGCAGACCGCCCTAAAATGGTGAATACTCACTGGGGTGGGGTAGTAGAAGACAATAGTTTTGGTACGCACGAATTCCTTAATCTCTGTGAAGCACTGGGAACAGAACCATATATCTGTGGGAATATGGGAAGCGGCACGGTAGAAGAAATGTCTAAATGGGTGGAGTATATCACTTTTGACGGGGAGAGCCCGATGTCGAACCTTCGTAAGAAGAACGGACGCGAGAAACCATGGAAAGTAACTCTGTGGGGCGTTGGTAATGAAAACTGGGGTTGCGGAGGAAATATGACTCCGGAAGGCTATGCCGAAAATTACCGCAGGTATGCTACTTATTGCCGCAACTACGGTGAAAACAGATTGTACAAAGTTGCCGGAGGCCCTAATGTAGACGATTACCGCTGGATGGAAGTGATGATGAAAAACATACCGCATCACATGATGTCGGGTGTATCGGTTCACAATTATACATTTACCTACAGATGGGAGGATAAAGGAAACGCGCTTGGCTTCAATGAAGATGAGTACTTCTCGTTACTGGAGCATGGTATGCGTATGGACGAGATAGTGACAAAACATGCTGCCATAATGGATAAATACGATCCTGAGAAGAAAATAGCCATGATAGTAGACGAATGGGGTGCATGGTACAATGTGGAGCCGGGAACAAATCCGGGATTCCTGTATCAGCAAAATACCCTGCGCGACGCTTTACTGGCAGGAACTATTCTGAACATTTTTCACAAGCATGCCGACAGGGTGCGTATCGCTAATATTGCACAGTTGGTCAACGTGCTACAGGCCTTGTTCCTTACAGAAGGTGATAAAATGTTGCTGACTCCTACTTACCATGTATTTGATATGTATAAAGTACATCAGGATGCAACCATGCTACCGCTCGATATTATAAGTCCTTCATACAGCCGTCTGGGTAAGGAAATCAATTCGGTATCGGCTTCGGCATCGAAAGATAGCAACGGAAAAATACATGTATCAATTGTGAATATCGATCCTAACCAATCGGTGGATATAACATGTACTATTAAAGACCTGAAAAACGGCCGTTTCGTTTCAGGTAATATAATTACTGCACCCAAAACAGATTCTCACAATACATTCGAAAAGCCAAACGAAGTAGAGTTGAAGGATTTCAAAGATGCAGCGGTGAAGAATGATGTATTAACGGTGAAGATTCCGGCTAAGTCAGTGGTAACAATAGAATTGAATTGACTCACAAACTTGCGGTTAAATTAACTATGAAAACAATTTTCAATATCCTGTTTTTAGGATGCTGTACTTTCATTGTATCCTGTGCTCAGAAACCGTTTGAGCCGAAAGCCAATGTTAATCCGTGGGTTGACGATTATTCCGGTATCTCCCGGATGAAGGATTATAAACAATGGGGTACCTACAATGTACACGATCCGTCGTGCCTGCTGATAGGGGATACATATTATATGTATTCTACCGACGCTATTTATAAAGAAGACAGCGCGGCAATGAAGAAAGATAATCTGCCTTTTGGTTATATACAAGTCCGTAAATCGAAAGATCTTGTCAACTGGGAATTTTCCGGATGGGCCTTTAAGGAAATTCCACAGGAAGCCAAAGACTGGGTTTTGAATAATAACAACGGTAAAGGCGCAACCAATATATGGGCACCCTACATTGTAGAATATAAAGGGAAATACCGCTTATATTACAGCGTTTCGGCTTTTGCCAAACAGGTGTCTTATATAGGTATGGCTGAATCCGTATCGCCCGAAGGCCCCTGGGAACTAAAAGGCTGTGTGGTGAAAACGAAGACAGGCGATGTAATGAATGCCATCGATCCGAGTATTGTTACCAATCTTGAAAATGGGGAGCAATGGATGCATTACGGCTCTTATTTCGGCGGGCTGCATTGCGTGCAACTGAATCCCGAAACAGGACTTACGCTTAACGACGGGGATCAGGGACATCTTACTGCCCGCCGTTTCGACGGTAAGAAAAACAATATAGAAGCGCCGGAAATAATCTATAACCCCGGGCTGAGGAAATACTTCCTGTTTGTTTCCTATGACCCGTTAATGACAACTTATAACGTGCGTGTAGGCCGCTCCGATAAGCCCGAAGGCCCTTTCACGGATTTCTTCGGAGTTGATATGCGCGAAGAGACAGATAACTTCCCTATACTGACTTATCCTTATCAGTTCCGCAATCATATAGGTTGGGCCGGTACAGCTCATTGCTGTGTATTCACGGATAAAAACGGACAATATTATATGGCTCATCAGGCACGCCTGCGTCCCGAAAACCATATGATGGATCTTCATGTCAGGGATATGTACTGGACTGCCGACGGCTGGCCGGTAGTGTCTCCTCAAAGATATGCGGCTACCCCGCAACAGAAAATACAGGAGGACGATCTTGTAGGTGACTGGGAAATGCTTGTTATACAAGGCGATGCGCCTGCCCGCGACTTGTTTGCCGGACAAGTATTGTGGGGTGAAAACCATCTTACAGAAGGGGAAGAAAACAGATCCGATGTAATTACGTTAAATAAAGATTTGTCACTGAGTGGCGGTTTGTCAGGAAAGTGGTCTTTCGATAGGAATGGTGTATTGAGTTTCAGTATATCGGATTCTGTCAGCAATCTACAGGTGTTTATGGGACAGGACTGGGAAAACCAGACTCAGACTATTTTGTTTACGGGACTCAATTCCAAAGGATATTCCATTTGGGGAAAAAGAATAAAATAAGAAATAAAAATTAGAAAAATAATCTTACGCCTTTGTGACTCTAAATCTATTGAAAAACAGTAATATACTGTGTTAACCGAAATGTTTTCTGAGCAGTATATACTGCGCAAAAAAGAATTATTAATCATTAATCTAAGTTATATGCAAAAAGTAAAAAAATGGGCGCCGTTGATTATGGCAGCATTTACAATCCTTTTGTGTGCTCCATATGAATGGTGGATATGCACATATTAATAATCCACTCAACAGCGTGAAAGTTCAAAATGGAGTTTCACTCACTTTCTGGATGAAACAAGTTGTTCAGACAGGTGAAAATTCCGGGCAGGATTTGGAAGGGGCGCTTTTCTCTTTTCAAAACGAAAATGGCACGCAGAAATTCTTTTTCACAGCCAATGGTTGGTTAAGTTATGATGGCGTTGACGGAAAATACGAGGACAACAATCCTTCAGGGTATAAAACCGGATTGCTGACAGCCGGTGAATGGCATTACGTGGCTATGACAATCCGTGACAACGGATATGTTGTATATGTAGACGGACAAAAGAAAATAGATAAGGAAGTCACCGGATTTGATTTCTCTAAAATCGTTCAGTTCATGGCTTCCGTACCTTCTTTATATCTGGGTTATGGCTCAGGCGCTGAAACTCAGGAATGGATGCTGGACGACCTCACTATCTACCGTAATCAGATTACCGACAGTCAGATAAAAGTGCCGGGAACAGGTGGTGAAGAGGAAGAAAATAATTACATCATTGTTGGTAACGAAGATATGTCTACCCCTTGGTGGTCGGCTTTCTCCGATCTTGTAACAATGCAGGGTGACCAGACTATGCATTTCGGTTTCTATAATTATACCAATGGTGTCAATAACTGGCATAACTGGGCGCTGGTACTCACCAACGGTAAAAACAGAGATGAAGCAGGTTATGCCGAATACTTTGTACTACGTGCTGATGCTTGGGAAAATATTAGTTTTTCAGGTACCAATATAACGTCAGATTACAATTGGGATACCTTTACGACTGATATGAAGGGTGCATATGTAGACTTAACTATCAAACGGACAAGTAACCGGATAGACGTTACAGCAATAACAACTACTACAAGTGGTACCGTATACACAATGAGCTACTTCTATGAAGGAACTTTGGCAAGCAGTATCGGTTCATTCCTTACTTGCGAGGGAACTTATCTGGCAATCGATCCCGAAACTGTATATGTAGGCCAGCAATATGCACCGGATACCTATCTGGTTGGTCCGGCAGATTTAAGCGCGGGCTGGTGGTCGTATTTCTCCAATTTCTCCCTAATTAAGACTAATCCTTTTGTTTATACATTTATCAACAACACCAGTGGTGCCGCAAACTGGAACAACTGGCTACTGGTTGTTACCAATGGTAAAGACAGAGGTGAAGCCGGTTATGCGGAATATTTCGTATTACGGGCCGATGCTTTCGGATGGGGAGACGGCAACTATGCAGGAGGCAATATCTCCGCAAGTTATGATTGGGATAGTTTTACCACACAAATGAAAGGAGCATATTGTATGATAATATTGAGACGCAGTGGTGACCGTCTGGATATGACAGCCAAAGTAACGACAGCCAATGGAGAGAAGCTGGGTGACTACACATTCTTCTATGAGGGAATTACAACTACTGATGTCGGCGCATTCCTTACTGTAGAGGGAGCCAGCCTGAATATGCGTACGGTAGGATACTATCCGTTCCTGAATGCTGCTGAATAATAAATCAATAAAATACTGTATATGAAAAATAAACGGACAAATGGAAAAGCACCGTGGAGCAATTTGCTCCTGCGGTTGCTGCCAATACTTGTTTTGATGCTGGTTGGACAAAATGCATGGGCGCAGTCCAGACAGGTGACAGGTATCGTAAAAGATATTACCGGAGAGACTGTTATCGGTGCCAGTGTCGTTGAAAAAGGAACTGCTAATGGTACAATTACGGATGATGATGGCAGCTTTAGCCTGAGAGTAAGCAGTGATAATGCTATATTGGTGATATCATTCATCGGTTTTCAGGCTCAGGAAATTAGTGTAAAAGGCAAGACGATAATAAATGTGACAATGAGGGAAGACTCCGAATTGTTGAGTGAAGTTGTCGTAGTCGGCTATGGATCACAGAAAAAAGAGAGTGTTATAGGTGCTATTTCGCAGTTAAATACTAAAGATATACTTCAGTCGCCTTCTGCTAACGTTTCACAAGCCATTGCCGGTAAGATTAGCGGTGTTGTCACTTCGCAGACTTCGGGTGCGCCGGGTGCGGATGATACGCAAATCTATATCCGCGGACGTGCTACCTTTGCGGGCGATGCACAGCCGCTTATCCTTGTGGATGGTATTGAACGTCCGTTCTCACAAATTGCACCGGATGATATCGAAACTATTTCCGTGCTGAAAGATGCCTCTGCCACAGCCGTATACGGTGTACGCGGTGCAAATGGTGTTATGTTGATTACTACCAAAAGAGGTAAGGAGCAAAAACCGGAAGTAAGTTTGACTGCTAACTGGCAGATACAAAGCCCTACACGCAAAAATACTTATCTGAATTCTTATGAGTCGGTGACATTACTCGAAGAAGCGTTGGCCAATGACGGGCTACCCTCTCAGTTCTCTGCCAGCGATATTGAAATGTACCGTAAATCGAGTGCCGGTCAATTGAATGGATTGGATGCCATGCTTTATCCAAATGTAGACTGGTATGACGAAGTGTTGAAAAGTACAGCTCCCGCACAGCGTTACAATGTAAGTGTACGTGGAGGTACCAAGCGCATGCGTTACTACGCATCAGGCGAGTTTTACGATCAGTCGTCTTTGGTTAAGAATTTAAGTAACAATGTATATGGTAATAGCTCAAGCCCTCATTACCGCCGTTACTCTTTCCGGGCCAATACCGACTTCTTTCTGACCAGGGATTTGACTTTCTCGGTAAATTTCGGTACCCGTTTCGAAGAACGTAAAGGTTCCAATACCGAAGAACGGAATGATTATAGCGAAACATTTTACGAACTGAATCATACTCCGGGCTGGCTCTTCCCTGTATCATATACGGTACAGAACGGTGAAGATACTAAAACCCTTTATGGAGGAAGTTCGCAGTACCAGAACAACATAGTGGCTGCACTCGCCGAGGGTGGTTACTACCGTGCAGTGAATACCATCAACGAAACTAATTTTATCGTCGACTATAAACTGGGCTGGCTGACCGAAGGATTGAGCGCCAAAGCAATGCTTTCGTTCGACTATGAAAATTACCATACGAATCTTTATTCCGCAGGGTTTGCTACTTACGAGCTGAACGACCGCGACAACTATACATCTATCGATGCTTATAATCAGTTTAATAAAGATACCGAATTGGCGTTTACAGAGGAAGGGAGTTTGAGAGACTCGCAAAAGTTTAAATCTATCTATAAACTCTACATGGAGGCTCAGTTGAATTATGCCCGCAAGTTCGGAAAGCATGATGTGACTGCCATGATGCTCTATATGCAGAATGACTATCGTTATAAGTCGGATCTGGCACAGCGTTACCAGGGTTTGGTGGGTCGTGTCACCTATGGTTATGACGATCGTTATCTTGCCGAATTTAATGCCGGATACAACGGTTCCGAAAACTTTATGCGTGGCAAACGCTTTGGCTTTTTCCCGTCTTTTTCATTAGGATGGCGTATTGCCAACGAAGAATTTATGAAGGGTACAGAGAATTGGTTGGATAACCTGAAGCTTCGTGCTTCTTACGGGCAGGTAGGTAATGATATATATCAGATCAACGGTGTAAGACAGCGTTTCTTATATGAACAAAAGTGGTCGCAGATCGCAAATGACTATTACTTCGGAACTACCGGGAAAAGTGGTGTCTACGAATCTCAGTATCCTAACTACGGCGTTACTTGGGAACGCGCGCACAAATACAACCTTGGACTTGAGTTCGGCTTGTTTGGCAGCAGGCTGAACGGCAATATAGATGTTTTCTATGAAAAACGTAACGATATATTGACAGAATACCTCACCCGTCCGCAGTGGGTAGGTGTTGCAATGGCTGCCGGGAATTTAGGTAAAACAAAGAATAGCGGTTACGAGCTTGAACTGAAATATAACGACCGTATAGGTAAAGATATTCATTATTCTGTCGGCCTGACATACTCTCATGCCCGTAATGAAATTCTTGATATGGATGAACCCAGCCTGAAAACCGAATACCGTAAACGGGAAGGTCATCCTATCAACCAATACTTCGGACTGATGTGTGACGGATTCGTTACACAAGCCGATATTGACAGTGGCGATCTTCCGGTTTCGACCTTTGGCAATGTGCAGGTCGGTGATTTGAAATATCGTGATATGAATGGAGACGGCTTTATTGACGAGAGGGATGAAACCTTTATCGGCAGAAGCGATATTCCTGAAAATATATATGCGCTGACATTGGGTATCAACTGGAAAAACTGGGGCTTCAGTGTTATGTTCCAGGGGGTTGATAATGTGAGCCGTTATTATGATGCTGAGGCCATGTTCGCTTTTGTAAACGGGGGTAAGGTGAAGGAACATCACCTCGATCGCTGGAATCCGTCACAAAGTGAAGCCTATAATCTGGCAAATGCCAAATATCCATTGTTGCATTATGATAATTATGGTGACCATAATCAGCGTCAAAACTCATTCTTCTTGAAAAACGGAGCATTTGTCCGCTTGAAGAATATCGAGTTAAGTTATACTCTGCCAACCAACTGGGCGCGGAAAGTAGGAATGAGCGACTGCCGGCTGTTCTTTAATGCCAACAACCTGATAACATGGGATGATCTGGATGGCCTGACCGACCCGGAAAGCAATGGATCTAACCGCTACCCGATTATGAAGACTCTGAATTTTGGTGTAAATATTAAATTCTGATAGAACATGAAGAAAACAATTATATATAGCTTATTTGCTGTGTGCATCGCTGCTTTCACACTGACTTCATGCGAGGACGCCTTCGGCGATTTTCTGGACAAGCAGCCCAGTAACGAACTGACGGAAGAGGAAGTGTTTAGCGACTGGGAGATGATGGTGAAATTCCACTATGATACTTATAATTTTTTACGACATGGAGCTAGTCGTATTAAAGATTCCTGGTTGGATTCGGCTACGGATTTAGCAGAAACCAGTTATTCTACAGGTGGTGTGAGAACTACTTTTAATATTGGAAACTATTATGGTTCGGCTGGCGAAGCGGAACTTACAGGTACATGGGAACATTATTATCGTGCTATCCGTAAATGTAACATGATTATTACCCGTATCGAAAGTGTCCCGAAGGAGCCTTCTCTGAGCGATACTCAATACAAGCAGGATAAATTGAACTATATATCGGAAGCCCGTTTCCTGCGTGCCTATTTTTATTGGGAGTTGTTCCTGCGTTATGGGGCCATTCCAATTGTAACCGAAGTTCTCGATCCGGATGGTGATTTGCTGAGTAATTATATTAATCGCCCGACAGCGAAGGAATATGTTGTAGACTTTATCCTGAAAGAACTGAAAGAATGCGAAGCCGGATTGCTGATCTATGACGAAGCTTGGGATTCGAGTCAGGCCGGACGCATCGGCCAGCCTATGGCACGGGCCCTGTATTCACGCATAATGCTTTATATGGCTAGTCCGCGTTTCAGTGCCGAATCGGGTATCACATGGCAGCAGGCCGCTGATGCAGCCAAAAGTTTTATTGATGATTACGGCGCGAATTTCAGTCTGTTTACGACTACTGATGCCGATGGGAATGCTTTGGGTGTGGAGGCTTATACCAATGCACTGTTGAGGACTGCCTATTCGGGAAATAATAAGGAAGTGATTTTTTATCGCAATGATGTAGTTATAAGGTGGGATGCGATCAAGAATGATACTCCTGTCGGCGAAGGTGGTAACGGAGGACTTTGTCCGTCGCAAAACTTAGTGGATATGTACGATATGGCAGATGGCTCTTCTCCTTTTGCTCAGTATGATAAAACAGGTGCTCCGGTATATACTAATAATACTCCGGCTATAAATACCGCCAGCGGATATGATGAAGCCAAACCTTGGGCGAACCGTGACCCGCGTCTGGCTGCAACCGTCCTCTGCAATGGAGTGAAGTGGGGTAATGGTACTATCAATGTGGTACTGGGCCAGAGGGACAATCCTATTGGTAATACGAATGCAACTCCGACAGGTTACTATGTGCGCAAGTATATTCCTGAAACTATCCTGAGCGCAGAACATTCTCAGAGCGCTTACCGCCTGTGGACTATCATACGTTACGCTGAAATCCTGCTCAACTATGCCGAAGCGTTGAACGAGGCGCAAGGCCCGGGAACGGAAGTATATAATATGCTCGATAAAATCCGTCACCGCGCAGGCATCAGCGGTAAGATATCAGACCGTAGCGATTTGACGTCTTCTAAGGATAATATGCGCAACTTCATTCATAAAGAACGTACTGTGGAACTTGCTTTCGAGGAACATCGCGCATGGGATGTCCGCCGCTGGAATGTTGCTGTAGAAGCATTGTCGCGTCCTATCTATGGCGTAAATGTAAGTGCAGACGGAACCATTACGCGTAAGGTGGCCCAGAGCCGGGTGTTCGAGAACAAGATGTATCTCTATCCGATACCTGAAGGGGAAGTTTGGAAAACAGGAATTGAAAATAATCCGGGTTGGTAATCCTTAAATTGAATACATATGTATACAAGCATGAATAATATAAAAAACAAGTTGGCAGGAATAAGTAAATTCCTGTTGATGGGGGTACTGATATTCGTAACCTGCAATACTTGGGCACAAGAAGAACAGGTATTGAGAGGCCGTATCGTGGATTCCGAAGGCAAACCTATTGCCGGAGCTGTGGTAAATGTGGCGGAGCAGAGCCGCATAGCACTGTCCGGTGAAGATGGGTATTTCAGTCTGAAGAATGTAAAGCCGGACGATGAATTGTGTGTCAGCAGTATTGGTTATAAAAATGCTACCGGTACAGCCGAATTTAGCGGCGCTTTCCAAATTGTAATGGAACCGGATTTAGATGAATATTTACATACTATGCCTGTTCCTTTCGGCCGCAAGCCGAAGAAATTTATGACGGAAGCCACTTCGGTAGTAACCGGTGAAGAATTGCAAAAGCACCCTATTTCAGTGCTTCAGAATGCTTTCACTTCTACTCTTTCCGGAGTGGAAACCTACGAATGGTCGAGTGAGCCGGGATGGACGGAAACAACTATGTATGTCCGCGGCTTGCGTACAATGAATAAGAATGCCCGCAGTCCGCTGATAATTGTAGATAATGTAGAACGTGACCTCTCATTTCTGGATGCGTTTCCTATCGAGAATATCACTGTCCTGAAAGATGCCGCAGCGACAGCTATTTACGGTATGCGTGGAGCTAATGGAGTGATTATGGTGACGACCAAACGTGGTTTAGCAGGAAAAACGAAGATAGACTTTACACAGGAAATAGGTTTTCAGATGCTGAGCAATAAGTTTGAAACACAGAACTCTTAGAAACTGTTTTGATTTAACATTTACTTAATTCTATTGAGCATAATCTGTATCATAGTCAGATATATCATAGTCTGTGATGATTCGGTGTCTACTTCATAATCTTTGCTGAGCCTTCTGTA
>Ga0153940_1001400_pt1 | contig 10812 bp, 9 predicted proteins | sample TSNJ024MetaG_FD_104736 | JGI IMG/M metagenome (GOLD analysis project Ga0153940, IMG submission 104736) | Attine ant fungus gardens microbial communities from New Jersey, USA - TSNJ024 MetaG | ecosystem: Host-associated > Fungi > Mycelium > Unclassified | place: USA: New Jersey, Brendan T. Byrne...
GACGTAGAACCAGGTACTGACGAAGGTACCATTATTTCTACACTGGGAATGGCAGTATCTGTCCTCGTTAATATTGCCATCTTGATTGTTGGCGTATTTGCCGGTACCTATATCCTTTCCGTGCTGCCAGCGAGTGTCACCAGCACATTGAACTATTTACTTCCTGCTTTATTTGGCGCATTGTTTGTACAGTTTGCTCTGATGAAGCTTCAAATAGCCCCCATTGCCATGGCGATTGCCCTTATTCTGGGATATATGGTAAACTCCGGCGTATTCAGTTTCTTACCCGGAATGCCAAGCTATGTTACTACCTTAGGAACTGTTTTTGGTACGATTGCAATCAGTATGACACTTCATAAAAAGAATATTATTTAAACGGGAGGTTGATCGTTATGTTGGGAAAAACGGCACAACAGGTAATTGAAGAAAAAAGCAATATTCTTCGGGAGCTTGCCATAAAAATCTGGGAGAATCCAGAAATTGGTTATAGAGAAGAAAAAGCCTGTCAATGGACGGCAGAAATACTTGAAAACGAAGGATTTAAGGTGGAGAAAGGATACGTCGGCGTTCCTACCTCGATACGGGCTGTCTGGGGCGAAGGAAAACCAGTCATTGGGTTTTTAGGAGAATACGATGCCTTACCAGGCATGAGTCAAAAACTCGCTACCGTGAAAGAACCGATAGAAGCAGGCGGAGCAGGTCACGGATGTGGTCATAATCTCCTTGGTGCAGCTCATGTAGGAGCCGTCATCGGCCTGAAAAAGGAAATGGAAGAAAAAGATTTGAAAGGGACCATTGTATTTTATGGCTGCCCTGCCGAGGAAACCCTCACAGGAAAAACATTTATGGCACGTGGTGGTGCTTTCAGAGATTTAGATATTGCATTTTCCTGGCATCCTGCGGCAGCCAATTCGATTACCATGGGAAGGATGACCGCTCTTAACAGTGCAAAGTTCCACTTTAAAGGTATCACAGCCCATGCCGGGGGGGATCCTCATAACGGACGCAGTGCTTTAGATGCTGCAGAATTAATGAATGTAGGTGCAAATTTCCTTCGGGAACATGTAACGGATGATGTTCGCATCCATTATGTTTTAACAGAGGCAGGTACTGCCCCTAATATCGTCCCGGATAAAGCAACTGTATGGTATTATATCAGAGCGCTTTCAAGAGAAGCTGTCATCGATACTTATGAAAGGCTCATCAAGGTTGCCCAAGGTGCCGCTTTAATGACCGAAACCGAAGTCGATATCGAATTTTTAGGCGGCTGTTATAATACGTTGCAAAACAAAGTGCTTGTGGATACGGTTTATGAAACAATGAATGAAATTCCAGTTCCTGAATGGTCCGAAGAAGAAATAGAATTTGCCAGGACGCTTAATAAAGCCAGTGCAAATTATGAAACAATGGTATCTTCCGGTCTTATCAACGAAAACGTCCAGTTAGATAATACCGTTTCACCGATTAGCTGTCAGAACAATTATGGTTCCAGTGATGTCGGGGATGTACAGCATATCGTACCAGGTGTTCTTTTTATGACCGCAAGCAGTAATATTGGCGCTGCATTTCATAGCTGGCAGATCACGTCATGTTCTGGGCATTCTATCGGCATAAAAGGTATGATTTATGGTGCGAAGATCATGGCTGTATCGGCACTGAAAGCCATTGAAGACCCAACCATCATCGAAAAAGCCAAAACCGACTTTGAACAGACTTTGAATGGCAAGGAATATGTATGTCCAATACCGGAAGAGATTCCTGTACCTTAGTTTAGATTTGGATGAGCAAAAAACGTAACCCCTTATGATCACTCCTGACATGGCAATATAAAAGAAACGTTTAACAGAAGGTATAACAGCGGGGCGCTTGGACAGTTTCTGCCGGCTATCGAAGAACGGCAGGGCGCTTCTGTACAGGCCGCCCTGCTTAGTTACATGGGTAATATTCTCCATCCAGATGGTGGAATAATTCCTTGTTCTACTTGCGACAGTCCACTTGATACAATGGGCTATTATCAATTCATTTCTTCCAAATTCAGTGCTTGACTCATATACTCGCACCCTGAAGGTATGGTATAATCCAGAATCTGTTTAGAAAAATCAAACTGATGCAATCGTTCATATTTCCGTGGCTCATATTTCACATAAGCCATTCTGCCGTTTTGGGCTGCGCATGCAAGTCCTGATTCACTAACACACTTACCAACCAACAGATTTCTCAACTCAGTAGTTATAACTTCTTTTGCCTTTGCCAAATTATACAACTCCTGAGGGTCGGCTGCCAGATCAAATAACTGTTCCCTACCACCATTTTTCATATAAATGTATTTCCAGTTCCCCTTTCGTATCATCATTTTGAATTGATTAGATTCCGGTCTGCCATAAGTGCCAAAAAGAACCTCCCGCTCTTCTCCGTCCAGAATATTAACCCCGTCACGCACCTCGGCTGCCCCAGCCGCTGCAGTTGCTATCCCGAATAAATCGGTCAGGGATACCAACTCTTTTCGTTGGATATCCGCTGGCAGTCTTCCCGGCCAACTTAACAAAAACGGGATTTTCACTGACTGCTCAAAGAAGGTTTCCTTCTGCCACCCGCCATGATCCCCCATCATCTCACCATGGTCTGAAAAGAAACAGATTATCGTATTGTCGGCATCATTCCGAGCTTGTACCGCACCCATGATCTTCCCGATACAGGAATCAATATAAGTAATCTCAGCATAGTACCTGGTTCTGAAATTCCTGGCCCAGGCATCATTGATCTCGTCGGCATAAATCAGATAATTCATCCAGGCGATCTGTTCATCCATGCTGTCAGTATATTGATTTCCCTTAATCGGGTTTGGCATCCCGTCAGGATCATACATCCGATTATAGGGAACCGGCGGGGCACAGGGCGGATGCGGTCCAATAAAAGAAACAAAACCAAAGTAAGGCCGCTCATCCTCCATGGTCAATAGTTCCACTGCCTTTTGGGCAACAAATCCTTCACAGGTATGCTCCGCCGGCATAGCACTTAGCTGCGGTACAAAATACATATTGGTTCGCTCCCCATGCAGTTGTTCCAGATGTGCATATTCAGGGTGTTCTTTCATAATATAAGCCGCATATCCATCCTGTTCCCTGATTTTAGGATTATCATAAATCTCTTCTGTATGTATCTGCATCTCATAACCCAGTTCTTCATATACATCCGGGCAGGTATGGAATTTACCTATGCCAAAAGTCCGGTATCCCAGGTTTTTCATCCGGCGGGCCAGATAATCGCCGCAATAGCTCTCCACCCCGAGCGCTTTATCAAATTGCACCGGATTTGGCTCCTCATTCCAGTAGCTACCGACATTATACGGTTCGCGTCCGGTGCGTATCACATAGCGGGCGGGAACACAGACCGGGCATGGCGAATACGCATTCGTATAAGAAATCCCCCGGCGGACCAGACGATCCAGATTCGGTGTTTGAATAACTGTGTTCCCCAGCGCCTGAATACAATCAAAACGAAATTGGTCGCACATCAGGTACAACACATTGGCTTGTTTCAAATCTTATCCCTCCTCACCTTACCACCATTTAATCAATTCCGTAACCTGATTGCGCAAATCAATAAATTCCCGGTCAGCAACTCGTCGCGGCCGGGGCAGTGTATTTACCAGCTCCGTTTTAATATGAGTCGGTTTATTGGTCAGCACCAGGATCCGGTCACTCAAATAAACGGCCTCTTCGATATTGTGTGTAATAAAAATTATTGTGGTGCCGGTCTTTTTCCAAAGGTTCAGCAGCTCATCTTCCAATTTATATTTTAAATTCAGATCCAGTTGACCATATGGCTCATCCATAAGCAGTAAATCCGGCCGGGTAGCAAATGCCCTGGCAATGACAACCCGCTGCAGCATACTGGCTGATAGCTCATTTGGATAAAAACTGCGAAATTCCTGAAGGTTGACCATCTCAACCGCCTCATCAACACGACTCCGGATCACATCTGGGGGATTTCCTTTCAGTTTCAGCCCATAGCTGATATTTTCCTCCACATTCAGCCAGGGCATGGTTGAATATTCCTGGAGAATATATGCCAGATCATGCTTTTGGGGATCCACCGGTGCACCATCAATCAGGATCTCGCCCTGGGTGACTTCAATTATTTTGCTTAACGAATTGAGAAAGGTTGTCTTTCCACAGCCGGTCGGACCAACAATAACTAAAAACTCACCGCTTTTAACCGTAAAGGAAATATCATCCAGAACCAGCAGGTCATCAAACCGTTTGGTCAGATTATTAACTACTACTTTGTCATTATTCTTCATCTGCGCCCCCTGTATTTTCTCTGGGAATGTCAACCAGTGCACTGATTTCCTCTCGCAATGCCAGAAAGTAATCACCGGTCATGTCCCGGGGCCGGGGCAGATTGACAACAACTTCTCTGGCAATCACTGCCGGACACTCCGTCATAATGATAATCCGGTCGGCCAGATAGATGGCTTCCTCGACATTGTTGGTAACAAAGATAACCGTCCGTTTTTCTTTCGCCCATATCTTCTCGATCTCTTCCTCCATCATATATCTGGTCTGCGCATCCAGATGGCCAAACGGTTCATCCATTAAAATAATCTCCGGATCATCGCAGTAAGCTCTGGCTATCCCAACCCGCTGGCACATTCCGCCGGAAAGCTTGACCGGATAGTGTTTTTCAAAACCACTAAGACCGACCAGATCAATGTAATACTGGGCTTTTTTGCGGCGCTCAGCTTTACTGATTCCTCTGGACTTTGGACCAAATTCCACATTTCCCATTACAGTCAGCCAGGGAAAAAGAGCCGTAGTCTGATATACCATACCCACCTTGTCATGAAAACCATCTGACGGCTTGCCATCGATCACGATCACACCGGCGGTAATACTCTCAAGCCCGGCAATCATCTTTAGTAATGTTGTTTTTCCACATTGTCCGGCACCAAATAAAACGACAAATTCATTTTTTGTTACATCCAGACTGATCCCATCAATAATCTGTACTTCCTTATTATTCACTTCGAATGATTTCCGGATATTTTTTAAGCTTATCACCGCTCTTTCCATGCACAGAGTCTCCTTTCAGCATCTCGCATCAGTATTGCCAAAATTAACCCGACCACTCCGATCGACACCATTCCGATTACGTTATTGACCATATTTCCCGTCTGCATTCCGGACAGGATCAGCCAGCCGCAGCCGGATGTAGCGGTAATCATTTCAGCTGCCAGAACTGCCATCCAACTGGTTGATAAAGATATCTGCAATCCGGCAAATATATAGGGAATCGTAGCTGGCAGGACAATGCTGATAAAGGTTCTGTTTTTCTTCAGTCCCAGCACTCCGGCTACCCCGACTAATTCGGTATTGACATTTTCCGCACCGGCCATCGTATTCATAACCATCTGCGAAAAGCCGCCGACAAAGATAATGAAATAGATGGTGGTATTTCCGGTTCCAAACCAAAGAATGGCAATTGGAATCCAGGCAATTCCCGGAATTGGCTTAATCATTGTAAAAATAGGATTGATAATCGCTTTGCAAAGCCTTGAGGCGCCCATCAGCAGCCCGACCATTGTTCCCAGTACCGCAGATAATGAATACCCCACCAGGACCCGCCACAAACTAATCGCAACATGCCCCTGAATCCGGCATTTGCCGATAGGGGTTATCACCGCCTGGAAGAACCCGGTCAGTACCTTTAGTGGACCAGGAAAGATTTTACCGAAATCGGTAGCGGCAACGGCTGTCTGCCAGACCACCAAAAACAGGGCAATCCCCATTGCCCCATAGATCAGAGCCGTCATTTTTTTTGTTTGCTTTTTATTCATAATTAACGGCCTCCCTTCACGATCTTCTTTTCCGCAAATGCCAGCAGCCATGACAATATCGCCCCAAACGCCCCAATAACGAAAACTCCCATGAAGACAATATCAATCCGGCCAACCAGTCTGGCCGTTTGAATCATATAGCCAAGCCCTTTTGTAGAGGCCACCAGTTCAGCTGCCACCAAGGTTACCCAGGAGGCATTTAATGCCACCCGGATGCCTGCAAAAATCATAGGTCCGGCAGTGGGAATCGCCACCGTAAACAACATTTGACGGCGGCTGGCGCCAAATGTCTGGGCGACCCACAGATGAACCGGATTGGTCTGCTTGATGCCGCTGTAAGAATTGATAATGATCGGAACGATTGCGGCAATTACAATGACTGTTACCTTCGACATCAGCCCCAAGCCGAAGGCCATTAGCATCACCGGAACCCAGCCGACTGGGGGAATCGGTTTAATCAGATCAAAAACCGGCTTAAAAAACATATCAAATGTCTCAAACCAGGCCATTAAAATCCCCAATGGAATCCCAAGCCCCACACCAATCGCAAAACCAATGACAGATTCCTGCAGACTGGTGAGAATATGGGTTCTGATTGTACTTCCGTCAGGGTTGGTATGATTCATTTTATAAATAAATGTTTCCACTATCTTCACCGGACTGGGGAATTTTTTTTCAGGAATGATGTGGAATCCATCAGTCAGCAGTTCCCACAGAATCAAAAAAACAATAAAGGAAATAACTGATATAATCATATATCGACGGTTTTCTTTCTTTTTCTTCAATAGAATCACCTGTCCCTCCGCTTATGTGCATCAATTTCCCAGCGCTTCCTTTAAAATGTCTGTTTTAATATTTTCTTTAAATCGTTCAGCTTGATCTGCCTCGATCTGACCGATGGATTCAAAAAATTCGGCTGCATCGGTTTCGGCTTTACCATAGTCGATACTTCCTCTGGCTGCATCAGTGGTAATAAAGATCCGCAGATCGGCTTCTTTGCGGGCTGATTCTTCGGTTACCTCCAGGCCATTTTCACTATAAAATTTCATAATCTGCTGTACTTTCAGCTCCTTATCGGCCTCAAGTGCATCAGCAGCGCGATAGCACAGCTTAAGAAAGGCGGTTAACTCCGGTTTCAGGTTTTCATAAGCCTTGGCTGAACAAATCAGATCCGTATTCGTAGAACTGAAATCCTGCAATACTGCAACCGGAAGCCAGCCGTGTTCTCCGGTTACTGTTGTTGACCAGGGCGTTGGTAATGCCACAATATCTCCCTGTCCAATCAGGAAGGTCTGTTCACAGGTCTGAAAATCCATGGGAACCATACTTACCTCATCGGCACTTACTCCCATTGCTTCCAGATAAGACAATGCCAGCTGATGGGTGGAGGTACCTGCTGAATATAGAATGGTCGTTCCCTTTACCGTATCGGTATCGCCAAGGATATCCGGATATGTGGGGTTAAATCCTTTTTTGCTGAGAATATTGCTGTCACCCCGAACAAACAGGGTATCACCTCCTGTATCACTGACGGTAGCTATAATTTTGGCGTCATTGTTAACAGAACCAAAGACGTAGGCCGGCCCTTGAAAGCCGACATCCCATAAATCGGCCGCCAGTGCTTCATTGGCTGGAGCGCCACTGGCATACAGTTCTACATCCAGTTCCAGACCGATTTCTTCTGCCCATTTATGATCCTGAATATAGGAAAGTAAAACTCCATTAAAATTAGGCATTGACTGTACCCGCAGTTTTTGATAATCTGCCGCCCCACTGTTCTCTACATCTGCCTGGATTGTTTGGGCTGCCTCCGTTGCGGTACTGTTGCCGGTAGTATTGCTGGTACTACTACCATTATTACCGTCACAGCCTGACAATGCTGTCAGAATCATTGCTGCTGTTAAAATTACAGATACACTTCTCTTTTTCATCGCTTCCTCCATTTTCTTTGCTTTACGTTTTGGTCTATGTGTATAAATTATAACAATATAACAGTTTTTTACTATCCAGGACAGGAATCAAAGTTAACAAAAAAACGACTTTTTTATTGTCACATCAATACTGGTATTTAGGATTAACAATAATCCGTATAAGAACTAACAAGATTTCTACTTTTTTTCCAAATTTTGATTTTTCATCTTTTTTTATGATATAATTTTACTTGTAATAAAATATGAAATCAATGAAAAGGGAGGTTCCAGTTTGATGAAAAACCCTTTAAAACTGCAAACACTTCTGATTGTTTTGCTGGCCACGCTGACTGCAGGCGTTGTCATGTTGACAGTCGTACCGACTTACTATTTCTTTCGCGAGCAATTAGTCCGTGATATCTCCGACAGCCGTACTGAGATTCTCTCCCAGGTCGATGCCAATATCAATACGCTGAAAAATGAGGTTATTACCATCTCTGATATGTTTTACAATACCGGGATTGTCCGGCAGATTACCGAAGATGTCCAACACTCCCACCCTATCCCTGACACATATTACCGAGAGCTTGATAATATTAATGACTACATTCATCAGACTCTCTCTCACTATTCCTATGACTATGATATCCAGTTTTTTGCCGAAGATATTTTTTACTATTCTTCCCGGGAGCTTTTTCTTCCTGAAATCGAAAAATGCTCAAACACACTCTGGTTTCAGCGGGCGCTTTCTACAAACAGCCTCTTTTATTGGCAGTCCAATCTACAAATCAAATCATTGGACGGAAATAAAGAAAATTATGTTTCACTGCTTCGCTTCATCCGCAATGAAGACGGCAGTTTAAACTCTGTCCTGATGGTTACTGTTCCTGAGCGCTCCTTATACCATACTTACGAGTCGCTGACCGGGGAATCTGGTAATATCTATATTGTTGATGCCAAAGGACAGATGGTATCTCACTCCACCCCCTCAATGATTGGTCATTTCTTCTACAATATGGAAACTTTTTACGAACTATTTGAGCATTCCAATAATGCAATTATTGAAAAGTTGGGGGAGAACTTTTTATTTTCCAAATATTCCGCCCCTGAAAGCAGCTGGATTGTCGTTGAAGAAATACCAATGCGGATTATTTTAGCACCACTTTATCAGATTCGATGGACAGTTGCCGCTTTGACTTTTGGCGTCTTACTTTTTGCTATCCTGTTATCGGTTGTGATTGGAAGAACGGTTTCCCGCCCGCTGTCAGATGTTCATCAGACTATGAAGGAAGCCACGGGCGGAAACTTTAATGTCCGCTTTAAAAAACGGGGCTTCGCAGAGGTCCAATGGATCGCTGACGAATGTGAAAATTTTGTTGTCCATATAGTCAATCTATTAAATGACATCCGAAAAAAGGAGCGCCAGAAGCGTATTACTGAAATGCATTTTCTGCAGATGCAAATAAATCCGCATTTTATGCATAATACTATCTTCAGCATCAAATGTATGGTCGATATGGGACACTCCGAACGGGCCTGTAATATGCTGGATGCCTTAAATGATATGCTGAAAAACATTTTAAATACGAAAGATCAACTGGTATCGGTAAAAGATGAAGTTCATGTACTTAAACAGTATGGCTATATCCTCCAGCAGCGTTACGGTGATAGCTTTCAGATTTGTTTACATGTGTCTCCATACTGTGAGAACGAACTGCTGCTGCGTTTTATTTTGCAGCCCCTAATTGAGAATTCAGTTTTTCATGGCTTATCCTCTTCTAAACAAGACGGTCGGATCGATATCAATATTTTTTCTGATGAAAGCCAACTCTGCCTGGAGGTAAGCGACAATGGCTGTGGAATGGATCAAAATACCATCGATAAGCTGTTATCAACTAGTAATGAAAATTCTGGCGGAAACCATATTGGACTGCCAAATGTAATTGCCCGTCTTAATCTGCACTATAATGATCGGGCATCTTTTGCTATTGACAGCGCAACTGGGGTTGGTACGGTGGTGAAAATAAGGGTTCCAAGATATGTGATTTAATGATATACGGGGAGGCTTAACATGTATATATTGGTAATTGATGATGAGGCTATTATTAGAGACTGGCTGCAGGCAACACTTACTGCTTTATTTCCTGATATGCTGGAGGTTCACTGTGCCTCTGACGGCCAGGAAGCACTGGAAATGCTAGATATTTGTCACTATGAGATGGTTTTTATTGATATCCTGATGCCCCGCATGAACGGCATTGATTTTCTTAAAGAACTTAACAGACGCAATACCGAAATTATTCCGATTATCTTAAGCAGTCATGATCAATTTGATTATGCCAGAGAATGTATCCGTTATGGTGCTTTTGATTATGTCTTAAAATATGAATGCAATAAAAATATGTTGCGTAATCTCGTCAACCGCTGTATCGAAGAACGGAAGCCAACCATGGTACCGCCAGCCAGTTCTTCTGCGCTTATGCGAATTTTTTCCGACTCCGCCGAAGCGTTTACGGCTGTTAACTGGAGTCTGGTTTTTCCTAAATTCCAGGCTGCGTCTTTTTATTGTATTGCCACCGGGGAATGCTTAAAGGATGATCTGCTGCCGTTCTTCTTCATTGGAACTTATGAAGAGCGATATTATTATCTGATCGATTCAATACATTGTGGCAATCAGTGCAGCCGGCTGCTCTCATTTTTTTCTGCTGCGGCTCCCCAGTGTTTTGGTGTCAGCCTATGCTATAAAACGATGATGAAATTGCCTGTCAGTGTAAAAAATGCAGCTCAATCATGGGAACGGCTTTTTTACTCTGACACCAACTGTTTTTTTGACTGTATCAACCAGGTTCCGGCAACTGAATATGAGATTCAGACTGCCTGCAATAAATATATTTCCAATGGCCGCAATTATCAGGCAACCGAATTGCTTCAGAATCTTCTCCCCATCCATGCCGCCGTAGAACATGTAAAGCCTGTATCGGTTATGCTGGTAAAGGATTCTTATCTGAATATTTTAAACAGCCTGTATCTTTGCTATTACAAAAAACAGGATAATCTGATTAA
>Ga0153940_1001402_pt1 | contig 10805 bp, 8 predicted proteins | sample TSNJ024MetaG_FD_104736 | JGI IMG/M metagenome (GOLD analysis project Ga0153940, IMG submission 104736) | Attine ant fungus gardens microbial communities from New Jersey, USA - TSNJ024 MetaG | ecosystem: Host-associated > Fungi > Mycelium > Unclassified | place: USA: New Jersey, Brendan T. Byrne...
AACTACGACTAAAGCGCTCAGGAAAGCCTTCGCGCTTAAGTCTCCGTAAGCAATGGATTTCACCAGGTACTAAAACCGCCCTCAAACGTTTGCGGAAAGCACCGATCTTCCCACAGCGGCTGGATTTTGGTAGTTTGTAAGTTTTATGTGGATAGTTTATTAGAGTTACTGTTCACAGCCAGTATCCCGCGAGGTATTTTTTGTGAGTAAAGCAAAGCAATTTGGTAATGGGAGGAATCTCTTGCTTTTTTTATTATTTTGTCACATAATAAGAAAATAAATAAGCATATTGCAGCATCAATTAAGCAAGAGGAAGTAAAAGATTTTCCTGCAGTTGTAATAATTGATTCAAAGGGGAATAATTTATATTGAGAAGTTTTAATACATCATTGAACAAATGATGTATTAGTGCACTAGATAATACAAATAGAGAAGGATAAAAGCATGAAGAGAATAATATTGATGGTTTTACGAAATATATTATATGTTCCTTTTGGATGGATTCGGCTTTGCTATTACGCCAGTCATGTGGATAAGTATACGGATGAAGAACTCTATGCATTGATCAAATCGATTGACCGGCGGGCGAATAGGGGGGGCCGCATTACAATTGATGTCCGTGGCGTAGAAAATATTCCTAAGAAAAATGGATTTATATTCTTTCCTAATCATCAGGGTCTTTATGATGTGTTAGCTATTATCGAAGCCTGTCCTGTTCCATTTGCAGTGGTAAATAAAAAGGAAGTTCAGAATATTCCATTTCTAAAGCAAATCTTTGCCTGTATGAAAGCATACGCAATAGACCGGGAAGATATCAAGCAGTCGATGCAGGTAATATTAAATGTAGCAAAGGATGCAAAAGAGGGAAGGAACTTCTTGATTTTTGCTGAAGGTACCAGAAGTAGAAATGGAAATGAGCTTCTTGAATTTAAGGGGGGAAGCTTTAAAAGTGCAATGAAAGCAAAGTGCCCTATTGTACCGGTAGCCATTATTGACTCCTACAAATCCTTTGATACCAACTCAATTAAGAAACTTACAGTCCAGGTTCATTTTCTGGAGCCAATGTATTATGATGATTACAAAGAACTAAAGTCGACAGAAATTGCAAAAATTGTGAAAAATAAAATAGAAGATACTATAAAAAACAATGAAATTTTATCATGAAAGACGAGCGTGTTTGCAGTATTGTTACTTTTACCAGGAGAAGAGAAAGTGTGATGTGAAAACATGGAAAAAGTGCTAATTGTTGATGATGAGTATCGGATTGGTCTGTTGATCAAATCGTTGATTCACTGGGAAAAACTGGAGATGGAAAGTCTGAGTGTTCTGGATAACAGTGAACGTGCGCTGCAGATTATTTTGAGTCAGAGTCCGGACGTGGTTATCACGGATATGAGAATGCCTAAAGTTGATGGGCTGGAGTTGATCCGCCTGACCAGAGAAGCGGGACTGCAGACTAAATTTATTGTAGTCAGCGGATATCGGGAATTTGATTATGCTCATCAGGCTCTTTATTTCGGAGTAGAGGACTATATCCTGAAGCCGGTTCAGGAAAATGAATTGAATAAGGCACTGGCCAGGGTGAAGGAAAAACTTAATACAGAAAATCAAACCATGGATTTGTATAAAAATTATAAGGAAAGCAAGCAGATTCTCCGCAGTGATCTCATGAACCGCCTTTTAAAAGAAGGAACGGTGGAGAAGCCTGGCAGTTCGATTTTGAATATGAACGGTGCATTTTACTGCGGTTTTGATATGAAACTGGATTATCTGGATTACAGGGAAAAGAATGAGCGGGAGGATGTTATCGTTCTGGAAAAGATACATGGAATTGTGGAAGATCTTTTTTTGGGGCATGTGAAAGAATTTTTGATCTGTGACAAGGAAGCGCTGCATATTTACTGTATGATCAATTATGATGAGACGCAGCGAAGAGAACTGAACAGTATTTATGCGGATCTTTTGTTCAAAGTGAAAGAGTATCTGATCGGATTTGAACGGTATTTGGTCACAATTGGAATAGGTAGGGAGAAACTCCGGTTTGATGAGATGCGTTCTTCAATCGAGGAATCCTACCGTGCGGTATGTAATCGTATGAGTCTGGGAACAGGGCGGTTGATTTTTTTCTCGGAACTGACCTGTACAGAGACAGATGAGATTTCACTAGCTATTGATCGGGCTTTTCCCAATCTGAAAAGAGATATTGAAGCCCACTCCAGGGAAAAACTGACGAAGGTCATCGAACAGATTCTGTATTTGGACGGATCTTTGACGGATTATGATTTTACCTGTTTTTATAAAGGAGCCCAGCGGCTCACAGAAATCTTCTTTCAGCTGTGTCCGGAGAAGGATCCTCTTTTACAGGAGAGGAAGGCAGAGATATTGGAGGCACTTCAGCATTGCAGCAGAGTTCGACAGATGGTCAATGCATTAAAAACTTTCTTTTCGGAAATCATTGATTTGATCGTTTCGAACAAAGAGAACGAATCTGTACTGCCGGTACGTCTTGCCCGGGAATATGTGGACAAGCATTTCGGAGAAAAAATCCAGTTGGAGACGATTGCTGATGTGGTAAACTTGAATCCTGTTTATTTCAGTGCGTTATTTAAGAAAGAAACAGGGATGAATTTTAGCTCCTACCTGGCGAATGAGCGGATGGAAAAAGCCAAGAAATTGCTGGTCGATACTCATGATACTATTGAGGCGATCGGTTACAGCGTAGGCTATAATGATTATAAATATTTTTGTCAGCAGTTCAAAAAGTTGGTAGGTGTGAAGCCAAATGTATATCGCAAATTATATATGTAGAAGAGTGTGGATGCAGGGAGTGCGGCTGGTGCTGCCCGGAAAAATCCCTCTGCATTTTGCAGGTTCGGAACGTTATGGTGAAATATATGAAAAAAATACGTATCATACTGTGGATACTGTTCCTTCTTTCGGTCATCCAAGTGGTTTTCGGAATGGTATACAGAAACCACATCTGTTATGCTGTTTCCGGTGGATTACTGCTGGTTTTTATAATTTTGGTTGCAGTGATAGATGTGCGGGTACTTCTGCCTCTGGAACACGCGGTTAAGGATATTCTGGATACAGAGGAAGAGGATGGATTTCAGGACAGTTCATTTGTCAAAAATGAGAGCGGACATTTTCTGAAACTGTTGAATCTGGCTGTGTATAAACATGAAAACAGCAAGAGAGATCCGGAAGGTGCAAAGATGTTTCAAAAACAGACGGAATTGATGGCTCTGCAAAGCCAGATCAATCCTCATTTCCTTTATAATACGCTGGATACGATTCGTGGACAGGCTCTGCTGGACCAGAACTTGCAGGTAGCCAGCATGGTGGAAAAACTCAGTTCTTTTTTTCGATACAGCATCAGCGGAAAAGAGAATATGGTTATGCTGAGGGACGAGATTGATCATACGATCAACTATATTAATATCCAACAGTTCCGCTTTGGAAATCGGTTTGTTTTTGATGTGGAGGTGGATGACGAAGAGGAGAACTGTATGAATTATCTGGTGCCCCGTCTTATTCTGCAGCCGGTAGTGGAAAATGCAATTTTTCATGGATTGGAGGATGTGAATGAAGGGGGCAGCATCACATTGGATGTTACTCTTGTGGCAGAGGAAATGATAATTATGGTGTCGGACAACGGAAAAGGTATGTCTGTGACCGACCTGGATGACCTGAATGACCGGATCCATTCAGCAGAGAGAACAATTGCAGGTCACAACAATGGAACTAAGGATCACACAGGAATTGCGCTTCCGAATATTAATCGCCGCATCAAGCTTTTGTTCGGAGATGCTTACGGCCTGTCCGTATTCAGTTCTCTGAGTCGGGGAACGGATGTAGAAATTGTGCTGCCGGTAATTGACGGAACGAAAGAAGAGTGGAATGAAGAATACTATATTGAAGGTATTTAACCTGAATGCAACGGATGAATATTACGGCAGGTTGAAACATATCTCCTTTCATTCCTATGAGGGAGAACTCTGCAGTTTTATCGGATTGAACAAATCCGAGATCCATGTGCTGTTTGACATTTTATGCGGAAATGTGGATTTGGATTGGAGAGAAACCGCTATCTATGTGAAGGACAGGCGCATTTATTACAGACAGCAGCTGCAGAGTCAGGTCTATGCACTGAATCGAAATAATTACGGGTTGAGGAAATGGACAGTGGCTGAATATCTGTGGCTGAACCAGTCTCATGGTTTTTTGACGCCGGGAAAAGTCAGACAGTTGGAAAAAAAGGCTGGAGATATCCTGGAAGAACTGGATATGGAACTGGATGTGCATCAAAAAGTGGAAGCTCTGGATCCTTTGCAGCTGAGAATGTTGGAGGTGGTAAAAGGAATCTGTTACGGGGCCAGTATTTTGATTATCGGAGACGATGATTTCTTTGGTGGTATGTCGGAACAGATGATTCGGTTGTTCAGCGGTTTTCTGAAGCGTACAATTTATAATCGAATGACGGCAATCATGCTGGGAGGAACGGATACGAGTATGATTGAATATCCGGATTTTGCGGGACAGACCATTATCATGCACCGCGGATCGATCATGAAAAAAGTGAATGCGGACAGCATTATTGCCATGCCCACCCTGCAGGAGATGACTTTCGGAAAAAAGGAAACCGAGAAGCCGTTTGCCATACCTGAAGAGAAAAATATAGACCAGGAGACGGGAATAAAGCCCTGGTTTTCGGCGTATTCCAGGCGGAAGCAGATGCAGTTTCCTTCCGGTACATTGAGCGTGGTGATTTGCCGGGATAACCTTCGTAAGAGCCATCTGTATGCAGGTTTTTCCGGGCGGATCCTTCCGGAAATGCATATACCGGAGGAAGAGCAGTTTTGCTGCAGACTGCAGGGAACACTGATACCGGATGATTTTTTTTCTTTTCTAAAGCGGAAGGTGGTTTCGCTGGATATGATTGGAACCAGACAGGATGTATTTGAGAATTTTTCCATAGAAGACAATCTTTTGCTTCCCTCCATTGATAAGTTTACGGTGAAACAGTATACTCAGGTGCACCGGAAACTTCAGGCAGTGATCAGCAGGGAGCGCAGGCTGCATGGACTCCTGAAGAAGCGCAAGGCGCTGGATCTGAACGTCAATGACAGGATTTGTCTGGTGTTGGAGCGCTGGCTGATCTACCGTCCCAGGGTACTGATCCTGTTTGAGCCGTTTCTGAACAGTGATGCCAGCGGGGCCTCTCTGATTCTGGAATACCTGACTGAGTTCCAGCAGCAGGGGGCGGCCGTGATTGTTATTAAATCAAATGCAGAGTACGTGGAATCGCTGGCGGATCAGATATTTGTATTCTGATCCGCAGAGGTGTTGCGTCTGTGTAAAGGACTTTCTATAGAAAAGGTCTGTCGATGAAAATCGGTAGAAAATCTATAGAAAGTCTTTTGATTTTAAAATTACTTGAAATTCTTCACCATTTCTAAAGAAAATTGGATATGGAAAGGCGTTTGAACTTGTTAGAATAAAGAAAAAGAAAAGGAGGAGGACAATGGGAAGCAATAAAGCAATTGCTGTAATCAAAAAGCAGGGAATTGTAATCGCCATGGTTATCATTTATCTGCTGTTTGCAGTAATTTCCCAGCAATTCCGTACAATGACCAACTTTCTGCTGATCATTCGTCAGATTACTACGATTGGCGTAATGGCGGCAGGAATGACTTTTGTTATTATCGGAGGGAATTTTGATGTTTCGGTTGGTTCGCTGCTTTCTCTGTGCGGTGTAGTCTGCATCAGTTTGCATGAATCAATGGGACCGATCCCGGCCATACTGATCACCGTCCTGATTGGAATGCTTTCCGGTGCAGTCAGTGGATTTCTGGTAGGTTATCTGAAACTGAATTCTATGATCGTTACCTTGGGTATGATGAATATTCTGCAGGCGGTTGCCCTGATGATCACCAGAGGAAGAAATGTGTACATGGCAGATGAGAGAGTGTGGTTTACACAAATCGGTCAGGGAAGTTTGGGTGTGATTCCAATCTCAACAATCATCATGATCATTTTCTTTGCGGTCATGGCTGTCATTTTGTTTCGCAGCAAATATGGTCATCATGTTTTATCTGTCGGAGGAAATGCAGAGGCCTGTCACTTCAGTGGTATCAATGATTGTATGGTTATCCTGAAAACGTTCGTCCTTTCCGGACTGTCTACCGGTGTTGCGGCAATCATGCTTGCTTCACGAGGTGCGGGGGCACAGCCTACTATGGGTGAGAGTTACGAGTTCGATGTTATCACAGCCGTTATCCTGGGGGGCACCAGTCTCAAAGGAGGAGAAGGAAATATTCTGTATACGCTGATTGGCGTGGGTATCCTGGGTATTCTGAAAAATGGTTTTGTCATCGTTGGGCTGCCTTCCTACATTCAGTGGATCACGCAGTGCCTCATCATGATCGGCGCTGTATATCTGGATATTCATTCAAAACAAAAAAAAGGAGGTCGGTCATGATGAATGTAAAAAAAATAAAAACATTTGTATCAAACAATACAATTGTTCCAATCATGGTTATTGTGTTTGTGACCGCATCCATTTTTGTACCGGGTTTTCTGAGTGTAACAAGCCTGTTTAGCATTTTCAACCAGAACGCCATGAAAGGTGTGATGGCAATTGGAATGACATTCCTGATCCTGAGTGGATATTTCGATATGTCTTTGTGCACCACCGTTGGTTTTGCAGCAGCTTTAGTATGCGGACTACAAAGATCCATGCCGGTTTTCCTGGCTGTTTTGATTGCCCTTCTGGCTGGTATCGTTATAGGAATCCTGAATGGTATCATGGTTGCTTATGTGGGAATCAATGCCTTCGTAGTGACGCTGGCAATGATGATGGGGGTTCGCGGCATTGCTTATGTGTATCACAAAGGAAGCAGTATGCTGGCGGTATCAGAAGGATTTACCCATTTCGGAGTAGGAAAGGCCGGACTTCTGTCCTGGATCAGTATCCTGTTCATCGTATTGCTGCTGTTGTCACACTTCGTTTTGGCACATACTCCTTTCGGACGTAAAACCTATGCTGCCGGCGGAAATGCGGGGGCAGCCTTTAATGCAGGTATTGACACGAAAAAAATTATTTTTACCAACTTTGTGATCTGTGGATTTGGCGCAGCACTGGGCGGCGTGTTATACGCCAGCATACAGGGCGCTTCCACACCCGGACTTGGATGGCCGGATATGCATATGCTGGTGATTGCGGCCGTTGTATTGGGGGGAACCAAGTTAAGCGGGGGAATCGGAAATGTATGGTATACCCTGGGGGGCGTTATGCTGCTGGGTATCATTGACAGCATCATGAACCTGTTGAATGTACAGACCTACATCAGTACACTGGTAAACGGTATGATCATGATCGGCGTTCTCTGCCTGGACAAAGTGATGATGAACAAACAGCTGAAGAAAACAAATCTGGCGGAATAGAAAAAGAAACGTATTATTTTTGCATTTGCGATAGTAATAGATTTAGTCAAAAAGGAGGAATATATAATGAAAAAAAGAGTAATTGCATTATTAATGTCAATAGTAATGGCAGCTGGTTGTCTTGCAGGATGCGGTAACAAAGAGTCCGAGTCGTCCGATTCCGCTGTTTCTGCGGGTGAAGAAGCAGAAGAAACTCCATCAGAAGCGACTCCATCAGAGGAAAGTAATACTTCAGCTAAAAAGCTGAAAATCGGATGTGTAACATTTAACTCCGGTTCTGATAACTATCAGTCAGTATGGTATGATGAGATAATCAGCTACGCTGAGGAGATTGGTGTGGAGCTTACTATATTGGATCCGGCAGGTGATTCTACAAAACAGCAGAATATGGTACAGGATCTGATCAACATGAACTGTGACAGTATCATTATCTGGCCGGCAGACAGTGAGTCTGGTGTTGCAGAAGTAAAAGCAGTTTATGATGCAGGAATTCCGGTTATGACTGCAAATACAGATGTTGCTGAAGAAGGACGTCAGTATTCATCATGTTATGTCGGGCCCTCTAATCTGTTAGAGGGTGAAGCAGCAGGCGAGGCTATGGTTGAGCTGCTTGGCGGAAAAGGCAAGATTGTTGAGATTGATTACATGCCTGGCTATACTGCCAGTACAGAGCGTTCTCAGGGTATGTACAATAAGATTGAGGGAACAGACATCGAGCTTCTGGACACCCAGCAAGGTGAGGCTAATCGTGAGAAATCACAGCAGGTAATGGAAAACTATCTGGTACGTTTTGCCAAAGGTGAGATCGATGCGGTATACTGCTTCGATGATACTACTGCAATCGGTGCAGCTAATGCAATCGAGGCAGCCGGGCGTACGGAGATCATGGTTATTGCAGCGGCATCAGGTTCTTACAGCACCATGGATTACATCAAAGAGGGAAGAATTTCCGCAACTGTTATGCAGTCCCCGATCATTGAGACGCATACCATTTTAGATACAGCTGTTCAGGTAGCTCAGGGTAATGTTCCGTCGGAGTATGCAACTTATATCGAGACACCTACGGTAACTGTTGAAAATTATGAGGAAGTTGCAGATACCGTAGAGCCGTTCTAAGCAATCCCATTTGGCGCCGGGATGCATTATCATCCTGGCGCAGATACTACTTATTTTGATTGATATAACCGGAGGAAGTGGTTATGGCATATGAATATGTTCTGGAAATGAAGAATATTAATAAAACGTTTCCCGGCGTTAAAGCGTTGGATGGCGCTTATCTGAAGTTAAAGCCGGGAGAAGTGGTGGCGCTGTGCGGTGAAAACGGTGCGGGAAAATCTACATTGATGAAGATTCTGTCAGGCGTCTACAATGCCGACAAAGGCTCCGGAGAGATTCTTTATAAAGGCAAGCCTGTTACCTATACAAACCCTAACGATGCAAAAAAGGACGGAATTGTTCTGATCTTCCAGGAATTATCTCTGGTACAGGAACTTTCCGCTGCAGAAAATATATATATGGGAAGCCTTCCGCAGAAAGGGAAACGGATTGACTGGAAAAAGCTGTACACAGACACTCAGGACGTTTTGGATCAGCTGGAATGTCCGGCTTCACCGAAGGATCAGGTTGCTTCTCTGCCGATCGCACAGCAGCAGATGGTAGAAATTGCCCGCGGTATTGCACTGGGAGCCAAAATTCTGGTCCTGGATGAGCCGACTTCTTCTCTGACCGAAAAAGAAAAGGCGGCTTTGTTTCGCAGCGTAAACCGGATGAAAGAGGCCGGCGTAAGTGTTATCTATATCAGCCACAAGATGAATGAGATTTTTGAGATCAGTGATCGCGTATTAGTCATGCGGGACGGAAAACCGACCGGTGATTTTGTTACAAACGAGATTAGCCTGGATACGGTTGTCAACAGCATGATCGGCCGTTCCCTGGGTAACTATTATTTCAAGGCAAAAGGAAAGACGAAAGGAGAAGTACTTCGCGTAGAAAATCTCAGCGCAAAGGGATACTTCAAAGAGGTGTCCTTTTCTGTACAGGAAGGAGAGGTTCTGGGCTTTTACGGTCTGGTCGGTGCCGGGCGTACGGAGATCATGGAAAGTATCTTTGGCGTTCGCAAACTTGATTTCGGAAAAATCTATCTGAATGGAAAAGAGATTAAAATCCGAAGCAGCCAAGATGCGATCAGAAATAAGATTGGTTTCCTGACCGAGAACAGAAAAGAGCAGGGACTTGTTCTGAAACAGAGCTGCCGTGAGAACATTGCTATGGCTAATATCTCGAATATGATGAAAGGCGGTCTGGTGGACAATGCGGCTACCTTGAAATTATATGAGAAGTATCACGAGCTGCTGAAGATATCCAGCCCAAGTCCGGAACAGATAGTCGGAAATCTGTCCGGCGGAAACCAGCAGAAGGTGGTTGTTGGAAAATGGATGGCGATCGGTCCGCAGCTGCTGATCCTGGATGAGCCCACCCGAGGTATTGATGTCGGCTCTAAGTCGGAAATTTACAAGCTGATTGCTCAGATGGCGGATTCCGGCATTGCAATTATCCTGATTTCCTCAGAAATGCCGGAAATTATGGGTGTCAGCAACCGCGTGATCACTATGGCACAGGGACATCTGACAGCAGAGCTGACAGGAGACCAAGTCACGGAAGAATCTCTGGTGAGATCTATTCTGATTACAGATTCTACGCAGATGGTTTGATCACAGCCTGTGATAGATTAAAAGGAGACAATTGCATGATGCACAAATAAGCAAAGCTTAATCCATCGGATTTTTTTCATATCTCTGTCACGTTCCACTTCGGATAATATAGAGGAACTTTCAGTTTTTTGAATTTAAATTCCATTATAAGGTGGAAATTAATTTAGAAATTGAGTTTACAATGAAAAACCTGATAAAAACCGTTGACAAACGTCAATGGTTTTTGTATAATTTAATTCGCGTCACAATGATTTGACGCTTATAACATCATATATAAATATGAATTCGGAGAAGTACTCAAGTGGCCGAAGAGGTGCCCCTGCTAAGGGTATAGGTCGTTAACGCGGCGCGAGGGTTCAAATCCCTCCTTCTCCGCTGTCTTTAGCACTTAATGAAGCGAAGCTGAATTTAGTGAAAGACATGTTTTAACTTAGTAAATTAAATTTCTTTTGAAAAGTTGTTGACAAGCCTGTAATTACATGATATTCTGTTATAGCTGTCGCAAAAACAGTGATTTACAAGAAATAAAGAACCTTGATAACTGAACAGTGAAACACATTCCTTGAAAATTCGAAAAGATTTTCATTTAATTGACGAAAAGTCAAAACCAACAGTAAAAAAAGGGATAAGATAGCCAAAGGTTGTCTT
>Ga0153940_1001404_pt1 | contig 10800 bp, 9 predicted proteins | sample TSNJ024MetaG_FD_104736 | JGI IMG/M metagenome (GOLD analysis project Ga0153940, IMG submission 104736) | Attine ant fungus gardens microbial communities from New Jersey, USA - TSNJ024 MetaG | ecosystem: Host-associated > Fungi > Mycelium > Unclassified | place: USA: New Jersey, Brendan T. Byrne...
GCCCGCCCGCTATCTTTTTGTCGTCGGTGACGCTGCAAGCCGCCAGGCTCTCCCTCGCGCCCAGCGCTATCAAGTTCTCCGTGTGCCCCGCGTACAGCGATACAATGCGCGACGCGGGGCGCGGCAAGGTCACTCCTCGCCCAAAGGCGTCCTTCACGGTGATCGCTGCGTCAGCGGCCTGAGAAATTAACAAAACCAGCAGAAAACTTGTACACAATTTAATCAGGTTCAAGAGAGTATCCTCCGGAGTTATACCCAATATTGTGGATAACCTTGTGGATAAGCCGCTCTAAAGCAGATTTTTCCACCGATCAGGGGATGTTGATAATTCCCCGAGCTCCGAGGAGCCGAGAAACAACCAACATCACCTATGAACTCAGATTAATCCCACGTTTTGGCCAACTTGTCAAGTAACATCTTTTGCACTTCCGGAAGCTGTCCCAGCCCGGTCAGCTTCGGATTGACCCTGTAGCCTGCTTTTATAAGCCCGGATTTCCACGAGTCCGGCTCGTCTCCGGCCATATCGTTGATAGCGTGGTCGCCCGCCACCAGCATCGCCGGGGCCAGCGTCACGGTCTTCGCCCCGGTTTTTTTGAGGTAGGGCATGATATCGCCCAAAAGGGGCGTCTCCTCCACCGTACCCACGAAAAAGTTCGGAGATCTGCGCCACAGCGCCATCTGAAGCTCGCTGTACGCCGAGTGAGCGAAGTGCGGCGAGCCGTGCCCCATAAAGGCTACCGCGCCGCTCTTTGCCTCTTTGGCGTATGTTTTTGCCAGGATATCCGCCACGCGCTCGACGTCATGTCCGTTCGCGAGCAGCGGCTCGCTCAGCGCGATGCGCTTGAAGCCGGATTTGGCGCCGTTCTGTCCCATGAGGCGGAAGCCGTCCACTACAGCCCTGAGATCCTGATACTCCTCGCCCGGTATAATGTGCGTCGACAGGACGGATACGTCGGTGTAGTAGTGAAACGCCATCTTCGCCAACGCCGTAGCCGGGTCGTCGATAAAGCGTTTTTGCTCCTTCGCGAGCTTGACCATGATGATGCGCGACGTATACGCCAGCCATACATCCGTATCGGGATACGCCTTTTTCACGGCCTCCATGACCGCCGTAACAGCCGCCTCGCCCCCGGGCGCGGAGCTGCCGAACGCGACGAGCAGGATACCCTTCTTAGGGCCCTTCACCGCGGGAATCTCATGGGCGTAACCCGTCGCGACGAACACGCAAACGATTAAGATCGCCATTACGAACGCCGTCGCGCGCGCCGCATGCCTTGCAGTTGTCAAACAAATCGCCTCCAGTCTGTGTCGTGCCGATACTCATGCCGTAGTCATACCAACCGCAGCAGAGCGTTCATACACGCCGCACAGAGGCTCGAGCCGCCCCGCGGCCCGCGCAGCAACAGAGACGGCACGCCGGAGGCAGCCAGCGCTTCCTTGCTGTCCGCGGCTCCGACGAACCCTACGGGCATGCCGCATATAAAATCAACCGGCACACCTCTTTCAATGTGTTCCAAAAGACGAAAAAGCGCCGTCGGCGCGTTGCCGAAAGCGAATATCCGCACGCCGCGCTCGACAGCCGCGTCCACCGAGGCCATAGCCCTGGTGACGCCGCCGCTCGCCGCCCGGCGGGCAGTCTCCTCGCCGCGTATGAAACAAACCGTCTCCAGTCCCATCCGCGCGCACTCCGTACGCGAGACGCCCGCTTTGAGCATCTCGACGTCGCAGAAAATCTCCCCTCCCGCGGGAAGAACCGTCCGTGCCGCTTCAAGGGCGTTGTTATGCGCCTCCAAAAGGTTTGCGAGAGCGAAATCCGCCCCGGCGTGCACCAATCGGACCGCGATATCCATCAGCTCCTTGTCGATAGCGTAGCACGAGAGCGTATCCCGGATCAGCCTGAAGCTCCGCTCTTCTATCGCCCTCGGTTCTTTTTCATAAACAGTCTTCGCGTTGCTCACTACGTTAGTATCCCCTTTCGCCGGCAAAAAATAATCGCCACAATAACGTTGCATACTGTGGCGCTTCGCCGTGGGCCACATGAGAGACCCGCAAACGCTAAGCGCCCGCCCGCGCGAGCATCCTTCCGCGACAAGCGTCGAACCGGTCTCCTGGCTTCCGTTCATCCTACTCCCGCGCCTTCCCCGAATTCTCGAGTGGCGGCCTGCGGTTTCGTCCCGGCTACAGTGGCGGGGCCGCTCCGGCATTTAACCGGATTCCGTGTTGTTCGACACCGGTATGAATCTCTGTCGACAATATTATAGACTAAAACGCGTAAAATTTCTGCGCTTTGAAATTGAAAGGCGAAGAGATTCGCCCATCGCGGAGACCATTCGCGTTGCGCGGAGATGACAAACGACAGGGGGGCAGTTGAATTTTCAATCCGCGAATGATTATTCTGTGTATTTAGAAGAAAAATGTGGTTGAACGATAAAGGCAACGTGTGTATAATAAAACAAGCGAGGCTCCGTGGGCAAGGCAGACGGAATTCCGCCTCGCTGGTTCGTCCGGCTGAGCAGAAGTCAGCCGAACGGCTTGGTATCAAATCATAAGCGTAATGCTTCCCGCGGCTTCCGTGAACTCGACGAGCTTCTCCCATGGCCGGGAGGAGCTCGTTGGTTGTTGGACCCGGCTTTGGAACACGCTTGTTCTTCTGCGCTCGCCTTCGCTCTTTCGATTCTCTCGCTTACTCATTGGATATCACCTCCCCTCTTTTGCTCACCGGGGAGGAACCACTCTCAGGGACAGCATCCCCGGCGTTGTTGCTGTCCGGAGCCTTGCCCGCGGGTATTCTATCACGCAAAAGCGCTCTCTGACTAGTCTTACTCACCATTTGCGAACATTCGATATTGTTAAAAATCAGCACATTGTTCTATTTGTGTTCGGTGATTGCTCTTCTTTTTGAAACGCTGCGAAACATAGCAAGGCGCGATCTACAACAGTTATTCTTTCATTGCATGCGTTCGCGTAAAATAAAACGGCAACGTCTGTGAGCACGTGGCTTCGCTTTTCAGCAAGAAATTTTTATATTTTCTTCTTCGCCATCCTAGATTGCTTCGCTTCGCTCGCAAAGACAGAGGGGTGCGGCATTGGTTTTGGGTGTTGTCCGTGGTGACGGAAACCCGGAGTCGGCACGCCGATGAAACACGAACCATGCTGAACCAACGCCGGAGCAGGTTGTAGGGGCGATCAGCGTCGCCGCCTTCGCCCGGTTACATGTTACTGATCTATTCGAACCTTCCCTCACGCATTCGGTGGACGGTGAGGTAATCGGGGCGGAAGGCTTCGGTGGTGGTGGCGAAGATTTGGCAGCCGGTGGAGAGTAAAGCGGAGGTGATTGCCTCGCGGCCGTCTTCGTCGAGGTCGGAGGTCGCTTCGTCGAAAACAAGGACGGGTTTCTTGCCTAGGCTGCGCTCTACCGTGAGAGCGGACGCCAAAAGCAGCGCCGAGGCCGCGCGGCGGCTTTGGCCGCGGGAGAGCGCGGCGGACGCTTCTCTTCCGTCGCAGAAGAGGGCCAGGTCGTCGCGCTGAGGTCCTGTCAAAGGTATGCACGCCGCGCGCTCGCGGTCGTGCGCTTCCACAAGCGAGCGCCTGAAATCCTCCGACGGGTTGGCGAGCCTTCCGCCGCCTCCGCGCACGAAACGCAGCGAGAGCGGCGAGGTCTGGAGAGCGGCGAACACGCTCAGGTTGCCGCCGATGAGGCGGGCGATCTCTTCGCGCGCTGTCCAGAGCCACGCGCCCAGCGGGGCGAGCGCGCGGTTGGCGATGCGCGGATCCTGGCGTTTGCGCAGAATGGCGGCCTTCTGCCGCAGAGCCTTGCGGTAGTCGTGCAGGCGGAGGGCGTAAGAGGGGCTGATCAGCGCGCCTACGCGGTCGATCAGCTGTCTGCGGTATGACGCGCCGCCCTTCAGCAGAGACAGATGCCCCGAGAGAAACGACAACACCGGCAGGCGGGCGCGCATCTGAGCAGCGCCGATCGCCCGCTCGTCCCATTTGAGGGTAGTGCGCACCGACAGCGACGCGAAGACGTCCGTCTCGCGCCCCGCCTCACCTTCAACGCGCGCCCAGAGTGAGGCGCGTTCCTCGCGTCCGTCCGCCGTCCAGCGGACGAGCGACGCGATCTTCGCGCCCGGCTCGAACGGCCCCCATCCGGAGATAATATTCAGCCCCTCCGCGAAATTTGTCTTGCCCGCTCCGTTTGGGCCTACGATAAGGTTGAACCCCGGCGACCATGCGCGTCGCTGGGGTCCTATATTCCGAAAATGGTGAAAATATGTAGTGTTAAATCGCATCCCCTGCCGGGCTCGACAGGCCGAAAGCGTCCTCCTCTTCCCCGCCGCGGAGCTCTACCGGCGCGACCATGCAGAGGAACGAGTCGGTGTTCTTCGGCCGCACGGCCATGTGTCCCTCGGGGCCGTTGAACGACAGGCGGACGACCGCGTCGTCGAGGACCTTGAGGGCGTCGTGGAAGAAGCGCGTATTCACGCCGATCCGCAGCGACTCGCCGTCGATCTCGGCTGTGAGTGTCTCGACCGCTTCGCCGAATTCCGGCGCTCTGCCGGAGAGCGTGCAGTCGCCTCCGGGGGAGAGCTTCATTATCACGGTGCGGTTGTAGTCGCGCACCACCACGTCTACGCGCTCAAGCGCCGCGATCAGCGCCGCGCGGTCGAGGCTGGCGAAGGTGTTCTCGTTGGTGGGCATGATTTTTTTATACAGCGGGAACTGCGAATCCACGCGCCGCACCGCGAACTCCATGTCCTCAGCCTTGAAGTAGGCCTGCGCGTCGTCGAAGAGTATCTTCAGCAGCGTGGACGGATCCAGCATTGACAGCGCCCGCTGAAACTCTTTGATGCCCTTCATCGGCAGCAGAAGCGACGCGCCGTCGTTTGCGCCCGAAACCGCGACGCCGCTGACCGACAGGCGGCGGTTGTCGGTGGAGACTATTTTAAGCTCGCTGTCCTCGATGTGGAAATACGCCGAGGACAGGTACTGCGGATACTCGTCGTTAGCCGAAGCGCAGAGCGTGCCGCGCTCGATGCAGTTCGACAGCGATGATACCGGCAGCTCGCAGAATGTTTTCGCGTTATCCGAGCTGGGCAGCTGCGGAAAATCCGCCACCGGGAAGGTGCTGAAGCGATAGCGGCTCTTGCCGCTCGTCATTGCGGCGCGCCCTTCCTCAACCGTGAGCGTAAACTCGGCCGAACCGGCCTTTTTAAAGAGGTCGCCGACGCCTTTGAGCGGTATGACCGCCTCGCCCGGTTCGATCACGGTGACGCCTTTTGCCTCGCAGATTATGGAGGTTTTGATGTCGGTAGCCTGCAGCTCGACACGGTTATCGCCGGCTTTCAAGCGTATGGTCGAGAAGATATTCATCGAGCTTCCGGAGCCGGTGCTGCGCTCCGCCAGGTTCCAACTCTTGAGGAAGGAGTTTTTTTCGATGTTGATTTTCACGTACGGTACCCTCCAATCTTATTCACACACATGTCTGTCTCTATTATCTTGTTTATAAAGAAAAAGAGCCGTAGCAGTAGTAGGGGCTGTGTATTTGTGGAAAACTCGTGTAAAGCGTTGAGACGGCTTTTTTCCACATGTGGATAAGCAGGCGAGACTTATTCAAAAGTTATACACAGTTTCCACAGAAAGATTGTGGACAAAGATCATTTTTCACAAAAACGACGCAGTAATCCACAGAAAATACGCGTTATCTACAACTTATTCATGATGTTATCCACAATCGTCTTGACCCGGATATTTTTCTTTACAGTCGCTTCAATTTTATTGCACGCGTGCAAAACGGTCGTGTGGTCTTTTTTGTTAAACGCCACTCCTATCTGCTGCAGGCTGTCTTTCAGCTTGGTTCGCGCTACGAACATAGCGATCTGCCGGGCCAAAGCAAGGTCGGACGTGCGTTTTGTCGATACGAGATCCTCTACCGTGATGCCGAAGCTCTCAGCCGTGATCTGCTGGATATAGCCGATGCTCAGCTCGCCGGCCGCCCTGTGGCGCAGAATGTCCTTCAGCCAGACGCCGATGTTCTCCGCGTTGATCGGGCTCTTTTCCACGTTGGAATAGGCCACGACGCGGTTGAGCGCCCCCTCCAGCTCGCGGATGTTGCTCGGGATGTTCTGGGCGAGAAAAAGTATGATATCCTCCGGGATTACATGCCCCTGGAGCTCGGCTTTTTTTTGCAGAATGGCCATGCGCGTCTCGAGGTCCGGCTGCTGAATGTCCGTCACCAGCCCCCACTCAAAGCGCGAGACGAGGCGTTCCTCCACGCCGCGAATCTCTTTGGGCGGGCGGTCCGAGCTGATTACCACCTGTTTTTTTGCCTCGTGGAGGCTGTTGAACGTGTGGAAAAATTCTTCCTGAGTGCCCTCCTTGTCTCCGATAAATTGGATGTCGTCGATCAGAAGGACGTCCAAATTGCGGTACTGCGCCCGAAACTCGGCGGTCTTGTTGTTCTTGATCGAGGTAATCAGGTCGTTGGTGAATTTTTCTGAGCTGACGTAGAGAGTGCGCGCGTTCTGGAGGTTCTTGTGGATATGATTGGCAATGGCGTGCATAAGGTGAGTCTTGCCCAACCCCACGCCGCCCCAGATAAAGAGCGGGTTGTACGCGATGCCCGGAGACTCGCTGACCGCAAGGCTCGCGGCGTGGGCGAGGCGGTTTGATTTGCCGATGACGAAGGTTTCGAAGACATAGTTCGGGTTAAGCCCGTTGCGCACCTGCTGGCGCTGCGCCTCCCACACCGCGCGCGCGCGGTCCTGTTCGGATTTGTCCACCACGCGCGACTGGTTCTCGCGCATCTGAAGCTCGACGCGGTCGGCGAGGCCGCGCGCGCGCAGATAATCCTCAAGAGGCTTCTTCACGCGGTTCTCGATGTTCTCGAGCGCGAAGGGGTTCGGCACGTCCAGGCAGAGCACGCCGTTTTCGAGTGAAACCACAAGGCATGTTTGCAGCCACATATCGTGTGTGTCCGAGGGCAAAAAATCTTTTGACGCCGCGAGAACTTCTTTCCATACTGATTCCGCGTTTTTTTCCATAATTTCTGTCACACCTCATTTTGACGGGTTCTAATACGCTGAAAGGGCGGCTGCCGATAACTCGATTTATCCACAACACTACCCGCCATTCTATCACGCGCAACGCCGCTCGCGATATCTTATCCCAATTGTTGATAGAAATGAGTCGATAGTCGTGTTTATCCACGATATTTATCCACATATACACATATTCGCGTCTGCCTATGTGGATAAGTGTAAGCCGTTGACCTCAGCAGGTTCTCGCGCCATACCGCTCTGTGAAAAATGGGCGTATTTGAACTGAACAAAGCTGAGATATCGTGGAAAAACTACCGAGTTATCCACTTCGGTGGATAAGTTTAGTGGATAACTCCGAAAAATGGAATACCCCTGCGCAATATTTGCGGAAAAAAACTGAGGTTTTGCGGAAAATAAGTTATCATGAGCGCAAAGAAAACGTGGAAAGAGGTGTTTAACGCTGCTTCGCATAATCAGCCATACAGACCTTGACGGCGTCGCTTCCGCGGCTCTCGCTCTGCTCGCCGGGCGCGGCGGAGGCGGTACGGGTATCCCTATTAATATTTCTCTGACCGGGTACGGAGAAGTCGATAATCTGATTCTCGAGACCCTGCGCGGCGGAGACGAACCTCTCGCTCTGGACCTCTCGCCGCAGTTCCGGACGACAGTCGATGAGATCGACAGGCACGCCTTCGCGCGCCCTTTTCTCTTCGACCACCACGAGAGCACGGTCCTCCGCTGCGGAAATCGCCCATGGGTTCGCGCGGACACAGGCTTCTGCGCCGCGATGGTCTACTGGAACTGGCTGCACGACGGCAACGCGGACGAGCGCGTCTTAGAGCGCGTAGAGCCGCTGCGCGGTATCGTGCGCGTTGCAAACGACCGCGACCTCTGGCTGAACGCAGAGCCCGACGGCCGCCTCTGGAGCGCGATGGTCACGCTCTGCGGCGAGTGGGGGACGCTCGCGCGCCTGATCGAAAACCCGGACGAATCTCTGACAGGCCACGAGCGCGCGGAGCTAACGCGCTTTGTCGAGCGCCAGGAAGAACGCTTCCGCCGCGCGCAGGACGCCCTGACGCGCACCGGCCTCCCCGGCGGAGGAGGCATTCTCGCGTTCCTGGGCGACGGGCATCTCGAGTTCGGCGACGCGTCGGACTTCTGCGGCCTCTTGCTCGACCGGCCCGAAGATCCTGACCGGGCCCCCGCGCTCGTCGCGCTCGCCGGCCGCAAACCCGCCGGCGGCTGGGCCGTCTCGATGCGCAGCCGCAAGGGGCTCGCCGGGCGCGTCGTCTCACTGCTCAAGGACGGGCGCAAAATCCGCGGCGGAGGGCACGCGGACGCCGCCGCGCTCTACTTTCCAGCGCACTTCACAGAGAGCGGCATCCGCGAGAGCATCCTCACCGCCCTCGCCGTGGAGGACGAAAACACCTCGGAGACCGGCGTAACGCTCGGCGATCTTTTTGGCGGGTTAGACGGGTTTAACGCGCAGGGGAACGCCTCCTGATGTCGGCGCAAAATGATTTAAAACGCCAGCCGCGCATAGCGATTTTTTACGCCACGGTGGGCACGGGGCACAAGGCGGCAGCGGAGGCGCTGGCCGCTTGGCACCGAGAGGCTTACCCGAACGCCGACGTCCTGTGCCGAGATCTGCTCGCCTACGTGCCGAGCTGGGTGCGGTGGTGCGTGACGAACGCGTACCTCTTCATGGCCCGCCGCGCGCACTGGCTCTGGAGCCGTCTTTACACCGTCACGGACCGCGCCGTCAAGCCCGGCGGGATCCCCACATTCTGGGACGCGCTACACGGCGCGGTGAGCCGTTTCTATCTGCGGCGCTTGACGGCGGAGCTTGAGGCGTTCGCGCCCGACGCGATCTTCGCCACGCACTTTTTCGGCATGTCCGCCCTGCTTGGCCGCCGCGAGCTCTCCGTCCCGATCTACTACGTAGACACCGACTACATCAGCCACGCCCGCCAGCGCGACCCGCGCTTCGACGGCTGGTTCGCGGCCTCGGACGAATCTCTGCGCCAGCACGCGGCGGACGGCGTTCCCGGTGCCGACCGCAAGGCGCATAACTGCGGCATCCCGATCGCGCCCGTCTACGCGTCCCCGCTGTCGCGGAAGGAAGCGCGCGAGAAGCTGGGCATCGAAGAATCCGCCGTCTCGGTTTTGATCGCCGGAGGCGGCATCGGCGCGGGCGCGCTCGACGCTGTCGCCGACTCGATGCTCGAGCGCTCGCAGAGCAAGGGATGGCACGTCGAGATACTCTGCGGAGCGAACCGCCGCCTCTACGAAAAGCTGCGCGACAAATATTTCCCCTTCCGCAACGTCGTCGTCCGCCGATTCATTCACAACATCTGCGACTACTACGCCGCGAGCGACGTCGTCGTACTCAAGCCGGGCGGCCTGTCCTCAGCCGAGGTCACGGCCTGCGGCTGCGCCATTCTCCTCCTTGACCCCCTCCCCGGACAAGAGCAGTACAACTGCGACTATCTGCTCGAAGGCGGCGCGGCGCGGCGCATCTACGAGGCGCGCCGAACCGGCGACCTGATCGAGGAGCTCCTCGCGCGCCCCGATGAACTCGCGCGCCTCCGCGCAAACGCCTCCGCCCTTGGCCGTCCCCACGCCGCCCGCGACATATTAAACACCGCGCTGGGGGAGTAGAATTATAACGGCCTCCGCGAACTCGACAAGCTCCTTCCAGCCGGAGGGGCTTGTTGGTTTTTGGATCGGGCTTCTATCCACGCTTCTGTCTCTGCGCTCGCCTTCGCGAACAAGTGCAACGCGTTTTCTTTCGTCACAACGAACAGTACCCCATCAAAAGCATCACACCCTGTCTTTGCGAGGAATCAAAGAGCCAAGCATTTGCCCCCGTCACAGTGAACAACACCATAATCAACGCTGCGCTCCTCTGTCTTTGCGAGCGAAGCGAAGCAATCCAGAATAGCGAAGAAGAAAACGCATGAACCACGCGGCCCGTGCCGAAGGCAAAACAGCACGAGAACAGATGCACAGCGGGTTCATGGCGGCGGGCTAACGCTGTGTCAAGCCCTTACAAGCCCTACCCGGCCACCCTCGGCAGCAGCTTGTCGAGCTTCGCCAGGAAAGACGTGATGCCTTCGTTCGTGGAGTAGGAGGCGATGCCGTCTAATGGCGTGGGGTCGTGGTTGCAGATGACTACTTGCGCGCCCGCGTTTCGCGCCGCCGCGGGGAGGCGGTTGGCGGGAGAGACTTGGAGGGACGAGCCGAGGACGATGTAGACGCGGGCGTGTTCTCCGGCGTCCCACGCGCTCTCGAGCGTGTCCTCGGGCAGGTTCTCGCTGAACAGGACGACGTCCGGGCGCAGGCGTCCGCCGCAGCGCGGGCAGGGTGCGCGGGCGATGAAGTTTTCGTTCGTGTCGGGCTGCCCGCAGTCCATGCAGCGCGTCTTTGATATTGTGCCGTGCAGTTCATGGACGGCGCGCGAGCCCGCCGCCCTGTGCAGGCCGTCGACGTTCTGCGTGATTACGCACGAGACGAAACCCCGCGCCTCCCAATCGGCAAGTATCCTGTGTCCCTCGTTGGGCATGGCGGACTCCATCATCTCCAACCGCGGCTTGTAGAACTCGAAAAAGCGGTCGTAGTCGTTCCGCATCACCGACTCGGTCGCGGTTTCCATCGGGTTTTGGCTGCTCCATACCCCCTTCGCCGAACGAAAGTCCGGCAGCCCCGAGTCCGTGCTCATGCCCGCGCCGGTGAAGACCGCCGTGCCGCCCTCAGCCGCCGC
>Ga0153940_1001408_pt1 | contig 10784 bp, 4 predicted proteins | sample TSNJ024MetaG_FD_104736 | JGI IMG/M metagenome (GOLD analysis project Ga0153940, IMG submission 104736) | Attine ant fungus gardens microbial communities from New Jersey, USA - TSNJ024 MetaG | ecosystem: Host-associated > Fungi > Mycelium > Unclassified | place: USA: New Jersey, Brendan T. Byrne...
ACAAAACCAGACTGAATATTGACCTTTTCGGACATTGCCAAAATGGCTTACTTGCTTGTCTTGAACAAAAGTATTGATATATTGAAACGATCTATCAATAGTAGCGAAAAACTGTTATTATACAATTCTATTTAGGAAACCCAATTCGGGACTGAATAGTTACGAGGGATTCCGCACCCGTTAAAATATGTAAGCAAATATTGAAATAAATTAAACGGAGATAGGGGGTTTCTTGTCCACAAAAAGGGATAAAATCGTACAAATACGTCATTTCACCTTATTTAGCTGATATTATTCGTTAAAACAATTAACGAACATTATCAAATACACTACTCCCTAAGATGTCAAAAAATTATAAGGACAATCTTGATTTTAAAAACTCTCTTTTGCAACACTACTTTATTGAATAAAGACACAGAAGACTATAATATGAGATCTTGATTTCTCAATTACAATAAGCCTAAGCTAAATTATAGTCTCTTGGCTTTTTCATTTATTAATTAAAAGATACTTATTTACAAACTATTTTTTTTAGAGCGGCTATTGTCTCTGATCTATAGACAATAGCCGCTCTTATTTATTCAAAAATTATATCAATTAAAACTTTTGCCACTATGATTAGTATGAGAATCCGACCTTCTTGGATATTTCATTTACTTTATTGATAGGAATAAGAGTGAAACCCCAATTGTATTCCTTATCTACATAAATAGTTGCATCCGTAATTGGTCTTGCACCCCAACTATCGTATCCGCCTACACCTTGTTGTTTCATATCGAGACAGATTTCTACAAAATCGCGCGGTTTAATATCATTAACATGGGTGTGCTTACGCAAAATATCCTTAGCATCTACTTCTTTCTTATTCGCTATTTCTTCAGGGCTAAAATTATTCCACTGATATGGAGCATCAGCCTCCTGTCCATCAAAATCTTCTACAGAATTACGCAAAGAGTTAAAGCCAAGCAGATTGTCAGACTGTACCAAAAGACCTCTTCCTGTATTCCCTGTAGCCGCCATCCAGCGAACTTCTGTGCGATGCCCGTTTTCTTGTGGTCTTACATAATGAGTGTACATGTTCCAAGCTGTTGTTTTATAAAGACCAACCAGAGTTCCTTTGTAACGATCACAATAGTTTTCTTCGGGGCCACGTCCGAAATATTGTATATTATCCATTGCTACAGGAAGCCTAAAGCGGACACCTATACGAGGCACTTCGAGAGTAGAACGGCGCACCTTGTCTCCTTCTGCCTGAGGCGTATGAGTTGCCATAAGCTCAGCCTCCGATTTAGCCACAACTTCTTCCTCTTTAACAATCGGAGTAAAACGGGCAGAAATATTCACTATACCACTCGGATAAATCTTATAATTTACAAAATAGTGATTGCCCGCAGGAAGATAATAGTCTACTTGTAGTAATATATTCTGTCCCTCTGAAACTACTTTACACTTTGCAATATTAAAATTCTTACTCGCCTGTTTCCATACCTGTAACCTCTTTGGAGCACCATTACCATAGTCATTATCGTTAGGGGCACGCCAAAAATTAGGCTGAATTCCAAAACCTTTATCAAAGTACTCTGTACCATCAACTCTGTAAGAAGTAGCTATACCTTTTGTTTTATCAAATACGAAATTCAATTTAGAAGACGAAACTGTAATGACACCTTCTGTCTCTGCGAAAGAAAGCTTCGGATTACCTGACTCGCGATAGTCTTTTTTAGTCCCTTTCATTGGCAATTCGAATTGATCGTATGCAATAACATGCCCTACAGGAACAAGAGGCTCCGGAACTTTAGTCGTAACCTCAAAGTTTACTAAATATTCTGTGCCTGCTAATTGCTTTAACCCCGAAATAGGGATAGTCACATTTTCCGACTGCTGAGGTGCTAGCGATAAGGAGAGAATAGTTTCTTTTATTTGTTTTTCATTCTGATATATACGGTACTTAATCTGATACTTGGATAAGTCTGTAAAATAGAAACGATTTGTTATTTTAATTATACCCTTAGATAAATCAACAGCCTCAAACCCTATATTCTGAAGATTGTATTTTACTTCTGCTATTGCAGGATGAGGTTTTTGATCGGGTCCGATAATACCATCGGCGACAAAATTACTATCCGAAGGTTGGTCTACACCATAATCGCCACCATAAGTCCAATACGGAGTACCTTCTTTATCGTGAGCTAATAAGGAATGGTCGATCCATTCCCAAATGTACCCTCCTTGCAGATGAGGATATTTATAGATCATACTCCATTGTCCGTACAAATCACCTGTAGAGTTACCCATTGCATGAGCATATTCGGAAGGAACTATTGGTCGGTCTGCCCCCTTCTCTCCTATTTCTCCGAGCCATGCAGCCGAAGGATATTGAGGCACGAACATATCGGTATTCCAATCCCAAAGAGCACGTTCGTAGCACACAGGACGATTCATCAGATTCTTATCCAAGTCTTTGAGAAGTACATATGCGTTGTAGAAATTATAACCATTTCCTGCTTCATTACCCAACGACCAAATAGTAACTGATGGATAGTTTTTATTCCTTTCGAACATATTTCGAATCCTATAAAGATGATTGTCAAGCCAATCAGGGTTCTGGCCTAACGTACCCTTCTTATTTCCACCCAGATGTCCATCTGATCCTTTACGCATATCGTCTTTATAGATAGTATAATACATACCATGTGACTCTATATTCGCCTCATCATATACATATAGCCCGAATTCATCGCACATTTCATAAAATCTGCGGTCTTGCGGATAGTGGCTCAGACGAACGGTATTAATATTATTTAGCTTCATCAACTCAAAGTTGCGTTTCATTTCCTGCGGAGTCACATAATGTCCTGTATATTGGCTCACTTCATGTATATTAACACCTTTTAGTTTTATTGGCTGCCCATTTACATAGAACAAACGAAGTTTCTTACCATTCACTTCATAGTCGCTCTCTTTGATCTCTATTTTTCTGAAACCTACGTTGAAAGGAATTATCTCCTCTGTCTTTCCTTCTTTCTCTATCGAGATTAGTAGTTTATACAGATTGGGATATTCGGATGTCCATGTTGCCACATCTTTTATTTTTCCATTGAATGTAACTGTAGATAAAGAATTCGGCTGCAAATGTACTGCATCGGACGAAGACAATACAACTTTCTTATCCTTATCCAGTAATCTATAACTTACAGTTGCACTACTATTATTGGCTGATGTATTCCTAAGATCTATCCCCAGTTTGAAAACACCATCCTTGTAACTATCATCGAGCGTAGAAACTATACGAAAATCATTTACTGCGGTTTTAGGCTGAGACCAAAGAAATACATCGCGTTCAAAACCACTTATACGCCAAAAGTCCTGGCACTCGAGATACGAGCCGATACTCCAACGAAATATTTTTACCACTAAAGTATTTTTACCTATATTGACATAATCATTAATCAAGAATTCTGCCGGATTTTTAGAATCTTCGCTATATCCTACTTCTTTGCCATTGATGTAAACATATACTCCAGATTTAGCTCCTGCCATATGCAAGTATATATCACGCCCTGTCCAGTTGGCAGGAATTTCTATCTCACGGCGATAAACCCCAACAGGGTTTTCGTCCGGCAAGAGAGGAGGAATAGGATATCTCGGTTTAAATTCATAACCATAATTTATATAGATAGGTACACCAAAACCCTGTACTTCCCAGTTGCCGGGCACTTTTATATCAGACCATTTGGAAAGATCTACATTTACATCTGTAATATTATCAGACAGCTGCTTATACCCATCAACATAATAGAACTTCCAAGTTCCGTTCAGCAGTCTATAATATTTACTATTTTCATAGTTTCCACTCAGAGCACTTGCTTCACTATCATAAGTCATAAACGCAGTCCGGGGTTTCTCTTTATTTACAGAGAGAACATTTATATCTCTCCAATACAGCAAATCCTGAGCCATCAGAGAAAATACAAAACAAATGGACGTGCAAAAGATTAACAGTCTATTTTTCATATTCTACTTATTCTTTTTTTAGATTTTTATATCTCACCAACGCTTCTAAAAAGTAATAATCAGCATAAGTAAGAGGTTTATCAATTTCTACTTTATGAGGGATACTCCCCACACTGTGCATTAGCAAAAAATCGGCATTTTCGCCTAATTGAGCCCTATAAGCCGGAGAAGCCAAACTGTGAAGCATCTTTATAGCAGTCTCTGTATAAGTCTTATTTTGCGCCAATTGTCCCAATTCAAAAAGAGCAGAGCACGTTATAGCCGCAGCAGAAGCATCTTTCAACTTCCCCTGAAAGGTCACTGCATAGGATTTTCCTTCGGGTGTATATCCGGCTTCTCCTACATTGAAATCCCATAAAGGAACCAAATCCTCAGGTAAGTTTTTAAGATAAAAATCGGCGATCTTTATTGCTGTTTCCAGATAATTACTATCTTTTATCTCTCTATACATCATTGTGTACCCGTAAATTATCCATGCCTGGCCTCTCGACCATGAGGAATTATCACTGAATCCCTGACATGTTCCCTGATATTTTACATTACCTGTAATGGTGTCGTAATCTACAACATGATATGAACTATAGTCTTCTCTCAAGTGATTCTTCATTGTTGAATTTGCATGAGTAACAGCTATATCGTAATATCTTTTATCCCCCGACAACTTAGATGCGGCAAAAAGCATTTCCAGATTCATCATATTATCTACAATAACTGGGAAAAACCACTCGGTAGTATCGTTCCAAGCTTTACGGTAATTCCACGATTTTATAGATTTGGTACGTTCATCGTAACGGGTAGATAAAGATTTTGCACTTTCTATTATTATATCTTTATACTCCGGTTTAGGCGCTAATCTTTCAGCATTTCCATAACTACAGTAAACCATAAAGCCAAGATCGTGATGTCCGGTAAATGTTTTCAGAGGTTCTAGTGTTGTTGTCCACTTTTCAGCTTGATTGCGCCAAATGGTATCTCCTGTTAACTCATAAATATACCATAATGAACCGGGAAAGAATCCGGGAGTCCAATCATACATACCGGTAACAGCCAAATCGCCATTATCTTTCATTGTACGTGGATAGTTTTTACCTGTTGGCTCTCCAACTCCATCTAGCATCAATTGTGTTTGTTTTACTGCAAAATCAGTATTCTCGGCTATAAATATCTCCTTTTTACTGGTACAAGAAAAATGTATAACACAAAAAAATGTAAGTAAACACAAAAAAACCTTTTTCATACTATATCCCATGAATTTATATTTCTTTTATTTATTGAATTAGTCAATTTATTATTTCTTCTGATAAACATGGACGTAATCCACATAATATTTAATAGGCAAAGTAGACGGATCTAAAGGGTCGCCCAAAGTAGAAGCTGTATCTGACCCAAGAGCAAGGTTGAGTAGTACAGAAAACTTTTGGTTAAAAGGGTTTTGAGCAGACGGAATAAGTGTAAGATCGACCGTATGAGTCACATTGTTGTCGATAGCAAACACAAGTTGTTTTTCATCCCAATGAAGACTATAGATATGAAAATCATCGGCAAGAGAAGAGCCATAACTATATTTTTTAGTCGAATGCACCGCTTTACCATCACTACCGCCGTAAATAGCATTGTGGATCATAATATTAGAATCCTTTCCTGCATACTCCATTACATCTATCTCTCCACAATTTGGCCAAGAAGATCCAGTATTCTGGCTATCGCCTTTCATCCAAAATGCCGGCCATGAACCTTTTCCCGCAGGAATTTTAGCACGGATTTCAAACCGACCATATTTCCACGATTTTTTCTTATTTGTAATTATACTAGCCGAAGTGTACTGCACTTCTCCCTGAAATAGAGGATCTTCTTTCCGACCTTCTATAACAAGCATACCATCTTCAATTCTACAATTTTCGGTGCGACGGGCTGTATAATATTGATTTTCCTTATTTCTTACATACCCTTGTTCATATGTCCAAGAGGTTTCATCTACCATTGTTCCTGAAGCGAAATCGTCGCCCCAAACCTTCTCCAGTCCTGTATAATCTAAAACATCTCTAACTTTGTATATTTTTCCTTCAGAAGGTGTCGGTGGATTTACTTCCGGATATTGAGGTTCATCACTAGAATTAGAACATCCTGCAAACTGACACCACAGGATAAACAATAAGATTAATATGCGATTCATCGGTCTTAAGTATTAAGTTTATAACAATATTAGTTTAATGTATATTTCACTGTTGAGCCGGCATAGGCATCAGGATAGACAGTAAAAGAACAGTCCTGCTGAGCATCTACAAACTTTGTTTTCAGAGCAATTTTTGTCAAAGACTCCTTTCTGCCAGGGTCAGCAACATACAATTCCGGTGTTGCTTTGTCAAAACCCTTTATCAGGAGTACACAAGCCTTATCTACGGTCACAGAAACAGAGCTATTCGAGAAGCTACCGGGCTTGTAAAAAACAATTCCTAAAATATTTGCTTTTGTATTCACTACAGCTTGAATTTCATCTGTATTCTGCAATATCGATAAGTGAGAATAGGCATATTTTTGCATTTCCGATACACTCTTCACATCAGGTATAACATAATAAGCATATTCGTCATTCTGTGGAGATACTCCATGATCGAACCACAATTTAAATACACCTTTTTCTATTAATCTATCCGAAGCAGAGGTGTTAATAGAACTCCATGCCCCTCTTTGGATCTGATTACTCACAGTTATGCTGCTTTTCTCCGGAAAGTAATATCCTACACCATCGTGTAAAACCCATGACAGGTCAGTATATCGTTGATTTGTATTGTTTGCAATTTTCTTTGCATTTCCTCTTTCACAAACAACCACTTCTCCTTTGAGTAAACATTGGTTTACTGTTGTATGAATATTCTCTTTGGCCTCTGAGTTTATTCCAGAGCCTAAACAGACTATTTCATTATCGAACATAAACCATGACTTCTTTGCTGATGTATTTATATTATATGCAGTGTCATTGAGTACATATGTAGAAACGGAATATATATTATCAGAAACTCCTCCCGCAAACTCACTTGTTCCTGGTGTTTGCCATGGACTTGGACGAGGGATTTCTTTCATAGCCGGATTTGTAACTCCCGGAATGGCGGCCCAATCCCAAACCGGAAATACATTATAATATTCGTCCCCATTACGAACTATAGTAGTAGCTCCATCGGTAAGGAAATAGCCATCCAAACCTTCGCCATTTCCATTTTCGTTACGACTGGTATATATTGATGCCGTTCTTACGTCAAAAGTATAGGCTGACCTTTGGTGTAATGTGTAATCAGACCGCCAGAAGTGAGTGCTGGTAGGTGTAAGGGCATAGTCTGCTTTTTGCTTGCCGGTAAGTCTCTGGATTGCATCTGCATATATTTTCCCATTATCAGAATCCAGCAATATCATTCGCCTTAATATAGCAGCAAAGGAAGCCTGGTTTAAAGAGTTCTCTCTCGAGATCCCCCTACCTAAAATATTATACAAATAGTATTGTCCTCTGATTGTAGGCAAATATGATTTGAGAAGGAAATTGCACAAGAGCTGCTTCTTTGCTCCGGGTAAGGCATACGGAGTATCTCTAAGAAAAGAAGCTAACTTAGTCATACCTTCTACAATAACATAACCATACCCCCCTATATACAGTTGATCTCCATGCTGATGATACGAGTAGTCGTGTTGAAGCCCCTCGTTCACAGTCAACATCAATGGATAAAAAGCCTGATTCACGGCAAAGTCAAGCATATCCGGATTTTTCAGTAAACAAGCTCTGTATATCCAATGGGTAGCTATATCCATCTTATTCGCACCTGTTCCTAAAGAACCATGCTGATCAGGACGATTGCCATCGATCTCCATTCTTACAATGAGCTTATTCTCTAAATCTACAGGCAATTGCTTTTTCCCAGATTTCATCAATATCAATAAAACTCCCATACGTTGGGGAGCTGCAATCTGCTGCATAAACCAGTTGGTACTTGTAGGATGCTTATCATACCAGAAATTAAGAGCAGATACAATATCCGCATATAGCTTTTCGTTCTGATAATACTTATTACCTACTTTCACATAAGCAGTAACCATATTGCCCAATCTATCGAGATGTGCCAGAGGTGTCCAAGCTGTCTGGGCTCTGTCCGAATAGTTAATATCTTTAAAACTTCCGTCCTTTTGCAGTTTTGCAGAGTATCTGACGACAGAGTTTTCTAATTTAGAATTATCTGTAGTCAAATGAGATTCTCTGACTCTGTCCATTATGAGTTCAAAGATACCCGCAGAATCAGTCTTTTGTAACTGTCTTGCAAATGCTCCGGTTGCGGTTATAATTAATAATGTGAGTAAAAGAACTAATCTTGCAGAGTTATACCTATTCATTTAATTAGAGGATTTATAATTTTATGAGTTGTTATTATACTTATGGCCTGTTTACAAAAATATTTATTGAATTCTCCTATTGATTCACCTTTACTATATGTAAAATACTGAGAAAAGGATTTAGAAATTTCTACAACTAGAAACAAGATATAAATGCACATCATCAATTGCGTGTTTCTCAATATTTATTTTGATATTACTGGCGAAATCTATTTCTCCGACAGCTTCCACAGTAGAGTACTTAACGACCAAAAGTAATCTTTTAGGCAAGACTACAACGGGTAATTTTGTCCCAAAATAGGGCTATTTTTATCTCTACACCTCACTTTGTATAAATTTATTGTTACACTTAACAAAAGATATTCTAACTTAGGCTTACTTTGTATAAAAGACTTTCCAATGAAACATTTTTTAGTCCTCTTTTTCATTATCGCATCCGTATATGTGAGTACATATGCAGATAATATATATTTCAATCACTTGGGTAACAAAGACGGATTGCCTCAAATAAATGTACTATCCATTTATCAGGATGAAACCGGAGCCATGTGGTTTGGAACAGTAGAAGGCATATGTCGATACAATGGCAAAGATACCGAAAGCTTTACCTCTTCGTCTAAGGACACAGGACTGACACAAAATATCATATATGCTATTTGTGGCGACAAGAAGGGGAATATATACATAAAGGCCGAATATGATCTTGTGAAGTATAATCTCTCGAAACAGAAATTTGAAACTATAAGACAAGGGAATACTAGAGCTATTTTTTACAAAGACAATATTTTATGGTATGTCACAGATTCTGCAATATATCAATACATAAATGGTGAAATTAAAGAGTATTGCAAACTGGAGAAATCTACAGGTCGTATAACATATATGTACATAGACAATGATGGTGCTATATGGCTTGGAGCAGATAGCGGTATTACAATATTGTATTCAAACGATTATCAGAACAGACGTAAGATATTAGATAACACTTTCGTTACTACAATATACAAAGACAGCAAACAAAATATATGGATAGGAACCGCTAACGATGGTGTTTTTCTTTTAAGCAAAAATGCTCAGCAATTGGCGCACTATACTCATATAGTAGGACAGCGATCTCTTTCCAATAATCAAATACGCACCATCGTAGAAGACCGTTCGGGAAAAATGTGGATAGGTACATTCTTTGGACTAAACCATTACGATCCCGTAATTCAAGAATGGCATGCTTATATCCATGCCGATAATATTCCGCACAGCATAAGCCACACATCTATATTTTCTTTATACGAAGACACTCAGGGGACAATGTGGGCGGGAACATATTTCGGGGGAGTAAACTACTTCAATACCGACATGAATAAATTCAGATTCTACAATGCAAATCACTCTAGCCAAAACTACCTGAGCTATCCTTTTATCGGAAAGATGGCAGAAGATGATGCAGGCAATCTCTGGATTTGTACAGAAGGAGGAGGCCTCAACTGTCTGAATCTTGCTACCAGACAATTTTCTCATTATATATACGATGAATATAATTATGAGTCGACATCAAAAAACAATCTGAAAAGTATCTGGTACCATCAAAACAAATTATATATAGGATTGCACAACGGAGGGTTAGTAATACTCGATACTACTACAAAAGAATACAGAACCCTTACCTCCGACAAACAAAATCCGTACTCATTGTCTTCGAACAGTATTCGCGACATGCAGTATTACAAAGGGGATCTATATGTACTTACATCGCTCAATCTCATGAGAATGGATATAGCAAACGAAAAATTCTATTCGATGAGCGATGACCCAACAATAAAAGATATAATAAAAAAGGATTTCATATATGCATTTTATATAGATAGTAAAGATCGACTTTGGATATCATTATCCAACAGGTTGCGATGTGTAAACTTAAAGACGAAAAAACAAGAAGATTACACATACAACAAAGATAATCCAAACTCGATAGGTAAATTTCGCATAACATCGATATTAGAGACAGATAAAGGAGATTTATATTTTGGAACTACGGGCTCTGGATTATTTAAATACCGTCCCGAAACTAATGACTTTGAAACCTATACAAAAGATAAGAAAAGCCATGTAGGCGACTTTTGCTATCATATAGCCGAGACTTCAGCCGGAAACCTGATTATACTCAGCAATAGTGGCATTACAGTATTCGATCCACAGGATAAAGGAAAGATTATTTTCGAATCGTCCTCCAACTTTCCTATCACAGTTTTTTTTCAAGGCTCGAGCTCTTTTATAACCAAAGATCATGAAATATTCATCGGAGGGGTAAATGGTCTGGTATCTGTGTTTGAACCTGATTTAAAAAATATAACATCAAGTAAATATAATCTTTACTTCGACAAGTTGTTTATCAACAGCAA
>Ga0153940_1001411_pt1 | contig 10773 bp, 10 predicted proteins | sample TSNJ024MetaG_FD_104736 | JGI IMG/M metagenome (GOLD analysis project Ga0153940, IMG submission 104736) | Attine ant fungus gardens microbial communities from New Jersey, USA - TSNJ024 MetaG | ecosystem: Host-associated > Fungi > Mycelium > Unclassified | place: USA: New Jersey, Brendan T. Byrne...
AGACTTGTCACAAATTGGTAGTTGAGAAAATGAAATTGTGATTAATGTGAGGTGTTGTGTGACGGGAACTTCTCAGTCGGCGAGATGGCTGAGCTGTTAGAGCATGAGATTTGAACACAGAATGTAGTATGATCCAGTAGTCATGAGGAAAGAGGCCTATACGAGATGAATGATACACACATGCGTAGTTCAGGATGAAGTAGCGCGGGTCACGGCGTCTAGTTGCTAGTCTAGCCTCGCTGTCGAATTTTATGATGTGCGCCAATCTGGATATTCACCAAACCTTTTTGAATGAGTTGGTTCTTTAAGACTGTGATTATCAACGGATTCGCTTCCTGAAACGGGTCTCGAGGACACCACATTGATTTATCGTGAAGTCTGTGATATTTGAGGTGATCTATGCCTGAATGTTTCTCGCGCGCGCGCGTGTATTTGAGTGTTTTGAACTCGAGAGATTTGTACTCTTTGAGCATTGCCAAAAAGCAACTTGCCATTGGGAGAAGAAAAACAATTCAGAACTGAATTGTTCTTCACACATTTTGTGTGGAATTAGTGCCTTGTGACAAGGCAACATTTAGTGGACCAGACGCGGTTCGAACGATTGCACCGCAATCAGGCAGTATACCCTTACGAACTCAGCTATCTCGCCGACTGAAAGTTTATCAACTTTGTTCTACAGAACACTGAAAATTGACCATATTTCTTCACATTGTCAATTACCATCCAAAGCACCAACTGAGCTTGTTCAAGGTCATCTCGCCATGCACAGAGCTATGGTCTTGTGGCATGTTCATTTGTCGATTGTGAGGCTGAATTCTCTAGCTCATTGGACTACAGTATCAGCTCTTCTGCGTTCTCTTCTCTAATTCATTGGACTACGGTATCAGCCCCTCTAGGTGTCCATTTAGTTCAATGACACTGCTGGACAGGTCTGATGGTTCAGAAGATGTAATAATGGTGACTGAAGAGGGGGTGAAGGAAGTTGAAAAACCTTATACAAAGCTAGTCCAGCCCAGGTATGTGTAGGGATGTATCTACATTGCATCAAAATATTTCCACTGCGCACTATGGTTCATTTGAGGTGTTGTGTAAGAAAAAGTTGATGAACTTTCAGTTGGCGAGATAGTTGAGTTCGTAAGGGCATACTGCCTGATTGCGGTGCAATCGGGTTGGAGTTCGAACCGTGTCTGGGCCACTAAATGTTGTCCTGTCAAAAGGCACTAACTCCACATAAAATGTGTGAAGAACAATTCAGTTCTGAATTGTTTTTCTTCTCCCATCTATTTGGTCTCCAACGGCAAGTTGCTTTTTGGCGATGCTGAAAGAGGACAACCACAATTCTCATTGAAAATAATGGAACACCAGCAGTGTGACAGTTTCACACTCACAACATGCCTGTAGCTTCGTAACATACAGACTTATTTCATGAATTTGCAAAACAAGCTCAATGCTATCCACTGTTACAATGCTGCAACAGGTCAGATGCCAACCGTCTCTACTAGCTCTTTCAATTCCCATTGGTGTGTGTGTGAACTCTTGGTCTGTGATATAAATGACGTAGTCGATGAAGAGACGGATAGTGGTGTCCCATTTCGATCCCCCTGACTCTGATCACTTAGTTTATCTCATCGCTCCAATTATTACGGATCTCAGACTGATTCCAGATAATTTGTGTGACCTACAACCACTCTCAAAAAAAGTCATTACACCTCACGTCTGACAGTGGTCTCCTGTAACCCATCAAGAAGTATACAGCCATGGTCACATTCATGAACAATCCTCAAAGTCGTGCCACCGTAAGCTTCTTTGTCCCGTTGTGTATCGTGGAGAATGAACTTTTTTGAAGTCGGTTCTTGCTCTTTCTTTTTTTCTTTAGGTTGGCATAACAGCTGCGGCTACGCTTCTCGTTTGGGCGAGTTTTGGTGTAGCGGATAGAGGAACCAAAAAGTCAGAAAGTTGTGAGCCCACTTTTGATTCTTTTTCCCAACCCTCTTCTCATGTTGACGTCAAAAAAAGCAGCTTCATCTGATCAAGGAGGTCCTCACAAGGCTGATGCCCATCCAGCTAATATTCGTCCTGCTGCAGCCCCTAGAATCCCGGGTTCTCAGCCGACTGCTTCCAAGTGGGTTTAGAATTCGGACTATTGAAAACGTTGCTTGTTGTATCAATGGTCCAGTGCTGAGTGTTGAAATATATATATATTTATGTATAGTATTAATGTCAGCCTGCTTTATGTCGACCCGGGAGGGGCTAAATGATTATTGACTACTTCATCTGATAACCTCGTTCGTGATTCGTGATTAATCTAGGTCTGCAAGGACGTGCATCTTCGGACAATCAGCGTGACGTCACTTCTGTGAAGAAAACGAAGCTATAAAACAAGCATTCCCCCCTTCCCACGAGAAATCTTCTCTTCCTCCTTCGATTCATCGATTAAGATGTCTAATCCCATTCGGAATTTTGGATCACGAGGCACGACCATGGTCAGCCATATACATTCAGCGAGAGAACAAAAACATGAATAGGTCTGTCTTAAATAGGCGATTGGTTGCATTGCTGCTGTTGGCGGTGCTCTTGCAGTTATGTATGGAGCGAATAGGGATGTCAAGAAGAAAGAAGGAAATGCATCACTTTATCGTATGTTGGAGAAAGAAAAGGCACTGAAAGGAAAAGGACATTGACGTGTTTTTTTTCTATAGAGGAGCATGGACGAGGACTATCAGGCTCCGATCAGAAAATGACGTCGTCCGACGTCGCTGCAGCGGTTTCTATACCAAAACCAGGACAAGAACGATTACAAGCGTCGCGCAAAGAGGTCTAAATGAGCTGGTCCAGAACGGAGGTTGTGTGTGATTGGGGAAATAGCCAATAAATAAGCAAGCCTGTTGCAACTTGTGTAAAATATTAATTACAGCAGAATGACGGCTAGTAAGAGGGCCAACAAGACGATGATGAGAAAAACGATACAATATCCACTCCCCTTTTCTTCAGAATCTCGGAGGAACTTGCGCATGCGTTGCATTGCGCCCTGGAGTTTATGGTCCACACGGTCCACGTTCCGGTCCAAATCATCCAAGAGTCTGAATAACATTTTTATCAGTTTTTCTTTTTTTTAGATGGCGAATGAGGAAGGGGGAGGGGATAATTGGAATGAAGGGAACGTACTCGTTGTGTTCCTCAATCTCTTGTCCCATCAGGCTCGCTTGTTGAGTTAAGATATTCAGGGTACCCGAAATTGAGTCCATAGTCTCGTCTTGTTGGCGCATCATCATTTGTTGCTCTTCTCTTGCCCAAGCAGCTTGATCATCTTCACCATAGGGTGACGCTGAATAGGCAAGGGTGGAGGACTCTGAAGCTGATGGAGGTCGGTGGATTGATGGTGTTGGAGGTGAGGAAAGCTCAGTTCTCATGTCCTGGACTTGCAGTTGCGACTCATCAGTACGTGAAGTGGAGCGGAGGGGGAAGGAAGATGAAAGGGTTCGCACCTCAATTGTCTTCCAGACATACACGACATATTTCCGTCGTTTTAAAACTTCTGCGTCGTCGAGCCCAAACATGCGAGCGTCCCTTGACTCGACAATCCTATAGTGACAAAGAAATGAATGAGAGGGTAACGAGTGATGACGACGGTGATAAATACTTCACACTCTCTTCTAAATCCACCAGGACAGGTTGTAAATTCGCAAGTGTGGTTTGAAGCTACAAGAAAAAGCAAAAATAAAACACAATGTAAGCACGGTGAATATGTTTTGGAAAAATAGGTAATATATACTTCATTTCGGGCATAGGTCAACTCTTCGCTGTCGCTGCTTGCTATGTTTCGTATTCGACGATAGGAAGCAAAGAGCTGATCCGCGTTGTGTAATAGTGTTTCGACTTCTTGTTGGACTGCATGATATGGATCAATGGACATCAAGTAGGGGGGTGAGTTTGTGTGTATTTATCGTGTATTTATTCGTTAGCCGCCACACCATCTCTCTCTCTCTTTGCCATTCATTTCTACCCCAGCTAATTTCGTATTCACGCCGTCAAGGCATCACGATCCTTTATTTTTTTGGGTTTTCGAATATCTATCTATCTACATGCGTCAGGAAATTGTTATTCTACTTTCTTTTGCCGGGTCTGTTTTGGCTTCACCGACTCTATCCTGGGATTCTGAGAACACGCCTATGGGACTTGCGAGGCGACTCGATCGACGAGATGGTCTGCCACCGATATCTCAGGTTGTCATGGCGCTTCATATGCAGACGGTTGTCTCGGACTCGCCCTCGACTCGGACGGTGACTTCTTCTGGTTCTTCGGTGGTGTCCTCGTCAACGGGTGTTTTGTCTCCGAAAATGACGCCGCCTTATACTGGACCTGGGATAGTGGTTTTGCCAGAGTCTTCGTTAAATGCTCAGTCGACGGCGGCATCGTCGTCAATTCCTTCAACAATCACATCCATGCGAGCTGTTCCATCCCAAACTCATATGTCGCCTACGATGCGTCATCTCGCTGTTGTCGGTAGTGCATTTGGTATCATCCTCTTTCTCGTTCTATGTTGCTTCTTCGTGATGGATCCGCGGGTGTGGAAAGTTTGTTTGATGACACGTAAAGTCCGACTTTTACGCCCAAAGCGACCGTTACCGCAGTGGATGCGAATAACGCCTAGTTCTGATATAAAGGAGAAGAAGGAGAAGAAGAAGAAAAGGGCGGGGTTGCCGGTGCTTTCGCCTTATCCATACTGTTTCTCTGATGGTCCCAAGAGTAAATTCTCGATGACGACGGCGTCTGATTATAGTTATTGTGATTCGTTTGATGATACGACGACGGTGACGGCATCTCCGAAAATGGCGGAAAAGACGACGACGACTGCTGCGGCTTTTCGATATGACGGGCATGCTGATGTTACCCCGCCTTTGCCGATTTATGTTGCTACAATGGACCGTGTTGGAAGACCGATTATTCCGCCTGTTCGTCCGCCTCGACCACCTACAGCGGATAGTCCGGCGATGATAGAATCGATGTATTATGCAGATGTGGATGATCCTGGGTTTTATCGACATCCTCATCCGATTGTTTTGGAGCCTGACCTCGCGCCTGGGTCTGATACCACCATCGCTGCCGCCACCACCGCCAACAACGACAACAGCAACACTTTGAAATGCAATTCAAGTCACTCGTCTGTCGTGTTTGGACTAGACGCTTTACAACGCCACAACCGCAGCAAAAGTGCGCCGACGCTGGACACGTTTTCGACCAAGTCAAGCCGACATTTATCATTGGGAGGTTCTACAGAGGAGAGTCACACGTCGACTGAGAAGGGAAACACGAGTACATCGTGGATACGCTACTCCGAGTTTCAGAAACAGCACCATCTTCAGATGATTAACGATAGCGAACGGCCCGTGTTATGTCCTACAGAAGATTGATACATATAGAGTTCGTTTGTTTTACAATAGGACTTGAACGGCAAATACATGTTTATTATCCATCAAGCACCCACTCTTTCCAAGCCAGCTCGACTCTCGACATCGGTCGTTATAACAGCACTCGTACTTCTCAGCGACGAAGCCAACCCACGCAAAAAACTGGGTCTGATATTGAACGCTCCGCCGAGTAGCCCGCCACCGGACCTCTCGGTGGATTCCGTGTTATTGGCATTTTGCTCAGTGATGGGATATGCGCTGGTGCCTGCTTGTTGTGTCTCGTTGATCGGGCTGGGTTCCTGTTCTTTCTCAACTGCGACTTCTCCTTCTTGAAGTGGGGGAAGGGGTGGGGGTGGCGCAGTAGTGATACGCAACAACGATGTATAGGCTATTATACAGTGATGAGACATGCAATATTGAAGGAATGAACACGTACGCTGGCGGCAGACGGGACAAAACCAACCCTTGGCTTTACGTTTTCGCCTGATGTTAGTGGTAGCCGGGGTAGTAGGGGTCTGAAGAGGCGGATCCGGTGCATCTGGATTGCTCTGGGGATTACTATCGACGACGACAGCAGGGGATGGAAGAGCAGGCTGTTGAGGCTGGGTGATCTGGCCACCAGCACCGAATTCGACCATGTTGAGAGCGCATTCTTTGCATGCGACGAGATGTCGGCAGGGAATCAGGACGACCTGGCGTGGGGAAGAAAGGCAAAGCAGACATTCTGAGGACGGATCGTCTTGCTCTGGAGCGGGAGCTTGAGGCGGATAAGTATGATAGGATGGCTGGGGTTGAGCGGAAGAAGCAAGGCCGTAGATCTCATGGAGCTGAAAGGTGTGCGGACCGATCTGCAAAAGAAGTGAGTGATTATGGGATGCGAACAAATATAAGGACGGACGGTGGCCTCGCGCTTGACGACCTTGACGACCCAAGGTCTGGTGTCGGGCGGCCCTGTGGGGGTGGGGCCGAGACGAACGACATGGAGAAAGGTGGTCTGCTGGTTGGGAGAGGCGAGCTCTGTGGCCTGGTCATCCAGGGCGGCCAAGGTGATCATGAGGCGGACGCCATCGTCGTTGTCCTTGGAGAGCTTTGAGTCATCGTCGAGGACGGGGAGAGCAGGGCCTGTGAGACTGCGATGGAAACGACGGGGGCGGGCAGAGACAGGAGATTGTTGGGTGGTGGTGGCAGCGGCGGCGGTGGAATGGTAGCGATCGAGTTCGAGGATGGGGCCGTCGTCGAGAGAGAGGCGCTTGTTGAAGCCACCTGGGAGGACGGAGTGGAAGAGGAGATCTGGGTGGGCGCTGGGAGGGACGATGTGGACGTTGATGGCACACTTTGGGGCATCGCAGTCGTATTCAAACTCGAGTGCATGGTCGTTGGCGGTAGCGAGGGGGGAGAGACGGAGGGAAGGGCGCTTGAGGTTGACGAGGGCGTGGAGAGCTGTGGTGGCGGTGGACGAGGGAGACGACGAGGACTGCTGGAGCCAGGCGGAGAGGACGTCGCGGGTGAGCTCGTCAGTGACAAGGGGCTTGCGGGCGGCGGCTGTTGTCCACGTCGGACCAGGAGGGCACGGACCAATGTTGGGACCAAAGAGAGGATCGGATGCCTTGGTGGTGGTCATCACAAAACATAGATGTATTAGCTAATCATCTACGCAATTAATACAACTACTCCTCCGGCCTCTTTGATTTTTTGTCTGTTCACTCGGGGTCAGCACAGTACATCTGCAGAGAAAAATACCTACTCAGCCTTGGAGGACACAAATCGAGCCTTGACAATGCACGGCACCGGGGGCAGTCTGGTCCAGTCTCAGCACCGTCTCCTCAGCACAACCCACAACACTTACTTGCCGTTGCCCAGCACCTTGCCGTAGCCATGGCGCAGCGTGTCAATCACCGGCACTAGCTCAGAGTCTCCTCCTTTCTTCTCCTCCTCCGGCACCAGGCTCCACAGTTTATCAACATTGATCGTCGGTCGCCAGTACCGGTTCCGCGTCAAGTGGAAATGCCGCATACCAACCTTGCCAAAGTAACCAGGATGGTACTTGTCAAAGTTGATCCTGGCTCTCCCGTCAATAATAAATTCATTTGAGACTCTGAATACCGACGCACCGGTGGTGGTGTGCTCCACCTGCAAGACCACGTCCTCCAGGGTGCTTGCGGTGCTTCCCTACACGTCCGTGGCCAGCAGACACATGTCCGCGATGTTTCCGAGTATTTGAAAATCGAGTCGGCATTTGGTTCTGTAATCCCAGTATCAGCATCCAGTTCTCCTATCGTCCATCCGTCCTCCACGTCCAGCCCATCCTGCTCCAACCCACTGCATCCCTCTCTCCACATGAGACAGCCATATACGCAGATATATACTCACCTGCGATAACGCTCACTGGTCGTTTCCAGAGACGATGTGTAGATTTCTGCTCGTTCTACTGATGCACAAATAGCTCAAAACATAACGTGTCCAAATAAACCGCTTGCTCACTCCGGCCATCGCTGCTGTAAGTGTTTTACTTCTTGCATTTGAAATGATTAGAATCTTGAATATCTGTCAATCCCCCGAGTGCGCGCTGACGATACTTTCATTTCATTTCTCCTATGATCTCTTGCTCAACCGTTTTGTTCCCCCGGAACTAATTACTTCTTTCCAGTTGTCATCATGAATGCCATGAATGCCCTTAATCGATATGACCTCTACGTCCTTGAGGATGGCGAAAAGCCGTGCGTGCTCAATAGTTGAAAAAATACCAGTGGTCATTTATTGTATTTCTAGTGTAGAAGTCATCGAAGACACTAAAATTCCAAATGCTGCTACTATCAAAGTTCTAAAACAGGACCATACACTCGGTAACATGCTACGGGCGTACGTCGATCTTTATTCATATACCTTTCTCACTTGCGTCTTTTCATTTTTATGGGGTGTGTGTGAACAGTCAGCTGCTTGCGATGCCTCAAATCCTTTTTGCGGGGTATCAAGTCCCGCATCCACTTCATCCGTACTTTCTAATCAAGATCCAAACGGACGGTTCAATTACACCCCAAGCCCTTCTCGATGAGGCGGGGAAAAAGTTGATTAGGACTTTGGTTTCGTTGGAGTCTAAGTTTAAGAGAGAGTTTTCGTATAAGGATGTGGAAGGTACGGTTGGGGCTAGTGTGGTTTCGGGGGCGGCGATGGCGGTGGCAGCGACAGCAGCGACAACCACGACGACCACGACCACGACGACCACGACGGCGGCAACGACAAGTCATTTGGATGTGGATCCTTATGGTGGAGCGACGATGGCTGCTTCTGCTACGACTGCTGGTGGTGCTGGTGCTACGGGAGGGGCTTGGGGTACTGGTAAAGATTATTTGGATCTTTAGAATGACGATTTGTGTTCGTATACGCTATCAAAACTAATGTCATTTGTCTTTTCGCAGAAAAAATACAGGATGTGTATCAAGTAAGCTACAAAAATACAGATAAAGAGAAACTATTTAAGAACTGGTAAGATTTTGCGCGTACTGGTGTATTAAACAACATGTTTTACTTCGTTGGACCTATTCTACGCCAGAGTTTTAAAACGCTCGTAAAAAAAAAAAATAAGAAAAACTTGGCGGATAAAGATTCCGTGGAAAGAATAACAGCTTGCTTTTTTGATTTCATATGAAGAGCGAACATTGGAAACCGTTCCAGCTATGAAACGATTTCACACTTTGAACAAAGGGTTTCAGAATGACATTTTGATTATTTATTTTTTTGACGCTCGCAACTCCGATTGGTCATCTCACTTCATCGTTACGTACTTTTGAGACATTTAGGTTCGTTGACGGGCGTTTTATAGAACTTGGTTTTGGAAATGGTTGTCTTCGTTCCCTCACCTGAAATATCAAAAGAGACTTTTCTCTGTGTGCGTTTTGCAAATGTTGGTATGTTATCGTTACCTTCGTTATAGTTTGTACTGAGCATGACGGAGAAGGATTTTGAACGGCACTGCTCGTGAATTGGAAAAACGACAGGGATCTACGACATATCGTGCTGATTATGCAACGATGACGGTTATCAGGGTGGTACAAACTCCAATACTCGTGTAGCTGCAGTTCCAAGCCCCCCACAACGTCAATGTGAGTCTTTTCATAACTTTAAACCTATATCATCGATGAATTTGATGATGGCTCATAGTTCAAGTACGCAGTTCGTAAATTTGCGCCTCAATATGGTCCGATCTGCTTTTGTTTCGTTGTTGTGACAGACCTTTACATCTCATGTTACAGGAGGTCATTTCTTGGACCGATGGCGACGCAATTTTTGCAATATAAATTTGTGAGTAGGCTTCAACCGACATTGGCTGTGACGATGATGGGAAGATCACCGATTGAATTCTATCTCTAGATCAATCACTTGCAAAGAGTCCCATATTGCTTCGAGTTTTGTAGTCTGTAAAAGGAAATTCCATGGTCCTCGAGTTGAAATCCGGTGATTGCATCATTTTTGTAGTCTAAACTTGTGATTCGGCGGTTCTAATTACCACTTTTGAAAAAAACAGGTCCGAACCAATCCATCAGTTATCTCAGATATCTATCATTAGATTTCCTCCCACGGTCTCCAAAAATAGCGCAAAAACTAGGTCTCAACCAATCCGCCTATACTGGGATGAGTGCTATAAATCAGGCGCCTGCTGGACAGTGGACCCACAACAAATCTCTTCCCAATACCTCCAGGAGCTCTCCTATTTTTTTTTTTCCCGTCCTCCCCTTCATTCCCCGCGGTCAATTCCATTATATTCCGTCTTTATTGTCTTTATGATGGTTCGCACCAAATCGGGCAAAAATGCAGCTCGAAATGCAACAGCCGACTCTACGGTGAATAAATAATGCGATTTTGTGTGTTTCTACTGATTTCACTCTATCTGCACCCCTAGACTTATCCTTCCCACTGCGATGAATGCAAAGTTCGTTTCTCCCGCCTTAGTGAAAGTATACGGCATTTCACCAAAACTGCTCGCCACAATCCCTCTGGTGCTTGGTGCGCGTTTCTCCTTCGTTTTTTTATAATTATTTATTTCTTCCCTCAGGGTTCATGCCTGCGACCAGTGCTCCGGAACGTATACGACCGCTTATAATCTCAAAAAGCACAGAAGAACACAGTGAGTGGCTCAACCGATTTTTTTTTGGTGTTCCTGACACGTGCCTGCCTTAGCTTTGGTACATCTGATCGGTGCAACCTGCCCTTCTACGATGGTCAAGAAGATGTTTGCCAGCGAGAGTTCACGGACCGGAGCAATTTCAGAGCGCATATTAAATCGCAGCATGTGAAAAAAAATTATCCTGTCCCGGCATGGCTGAAGAGAGCGATAGAGCGCCGTCTTTCTCAGCTGGAGACGGAGTCC
>Ga0153940_1001413_pt1 | contig 10766 bp, 9 predicted proteins | sample TSNJ024MetaG_FD_104736 | JGI IMG/M metagenome (GOLD analysis project Ga0153940, IMG submission 104736) | Attine ant fungus gardens microbial communities from New Jersey, USA - TSNJ024 MetaG | ecosystem: Host-associated > Fungi > Mycelium > Unclassified | place: USA: New Jersey, Brendan T. Byrne...
AGATGGTCTGTACAGGGGATGCAGGCTATGGCAAACCTCAGGGCTTGCAAAAAGGCTAATCAGTGGAAAATACTTATCGATTGTATTAAAGGGGCGGCTTAATGCAATTTGTCATGCACCCAATATTAACGATTTAATCATAATAATTTCAATTCTTTTATCATGGATTATAGACTGGGATTATTTAGAGAAGATAGGTTCTATATATGCACTAACATCCATCGTCTAAAATCAACAGCGCAAATATATTCCTTATTTTGAAGAATATAGAAATTATTATGAAAAAGGTATTTTCTAAAACTTAGAGCGGAATTTTAGCTCTTTGTTTTTTGTCTTTACATTTTGACGATATTCCATATCCAGGGGCTTTTTAACTTCTATTCTTATATCGGAAGAAGGATATTTCCTTATATATTCAGGGCAATGCATAGGACAATATAAACATTGCTCTGCACGAGAATTTTGGCAGTTCGGATACTCACATGTATTATGAAAGAGTGTATTATAAATTATACATGAATTAAAGGACAAGTTAATAAATACAATGACTAATGCTAGCATTATTCTTTTCATAGGCTTTCCATTTGAAATCCAAATAAATTTTGGATTAGTTATTGATTAATTTTGTTTTATTACTTTTGCTGTCAGGGAGTTGAAGAGGATACAGGCTCTACTGAGGAGCAACCTGCGAGCAATAAACACCCTGACGGTACGCAGTAATGCTACTTCGGGAGGTAAGCAATTGCCTCCTTTTTATCATTACTGATACTGTCTATATGGCTAAGAAAACCTAATTCTAAATCCTACTGTAAACAACCTTTCCACAGCAGACTACTCGTCAAGCGAGAGCTGCAAATTCCTGTTTCAGTTTACTGAAGGCGAGAGTCACAATCTTAGATAAGCAGACTTCAAAGCTACAACGTATGTAGTTGTGGTATCTCTCGTGAAAAAAAGCTGTTTACACTATAGGATTTATTTTTATTGAACAATGCACGGTACATATTTCTGCTGATGTTTGAGTACGTAAAATATTCGGTTTGACAACTTGCGCGCAATTTTTATTATCGCCTTATTGGGATGCAACCCCCTTGACCGATAGTTTTGGTAAGCCATCGTCATTGCCGGATCGAAACGAATAGCTCTCCATGCCGATTCCACCAAGTAGCAGCGAAGTGTTGCATGTTTACGGATCGTTATATCGCCTATATTTTCTTTTTCACCGCTCGAATGACACATCGGGATTAACCCGATAAAAGAGGCCAGAGATTCAGAGTCTCTAAATCGTGATATATTCTCAATTTCTGTGAGTATAGTCATCCCTATGTTTGCTCCAATGCCCGGGACGGAAGTTATCAGCTCCATTTGGGAAATAAACCTATCGCTTCGAGTGATCCTGCGCATAACTCTGGTGTGTTCCAACAAAGACTTTCGATGATAAAGCAGCGTGTCTATATGAAATCCAAAAGCTCGGCTTAAGTGGTCACTTTCGGCGCACAAAGACTGTAACCAACCAATGAATCTGCGCGACCAATGCGTGTGCGAATTACCAAACTGTTCAGGATAATTTATACCGTTCAAGTAAAGAAGCCCCTTAATCCTATTCTTCTCCCGAGCCACATCCAATGTGATAGTTTTTCTTAGTCTTGTCAAAGAACGCAGTTCAAAATTATCTTTTGAGTGTATATATATGCCTTTTAATTCCCCGCTTCTGAGCGACCGAGCCAACTTACTGCAATCTACCGCGTCGCTCTTGCTGAGTTTCTCTTTCTGTATTGTAGGCACATCCGCAGGGTTGACCACTATATTGTTGATACCAAGTTCCGTCAGTGCGTAGTGTGCCCAAAATCCGCTGAATCCCGACTCGTAAACCGAATAATAGTTTGCTCCCGGATAGTTTTCAGTCAAAAACTTGTGTAACGCCTCGGGACTCGGGTCTTGACTGAACTTCTTCAAAAGAGCATCCTGCGACAGAATCGCTACTGACCAACTCTTCAAGTGGACATCTATTCCTACATAAATGTTTTGTCCTTTAAAATCTAATTTGTTACCTTGTTTGCGCATAAGCTATATTGTTTGTGGTTAATAATTTTGTTCCGCAAAACAAAGTTAATTACAACTTTATAGCTTGTTTTTTCGCTATCCGTAATTCAGATTTCAAACATAGGGACTTAGACATTTTTTATAATAAAAAGTTGGAGTAGGAGTACAAGTATTGATACTTTGAAAAAAAGCCTATTGCCAAGAGTTGGCTTCAGAAGAAATAGAAGGCTACTCTTGTGTGTTTTTAGTGTTTACACTTCATCCAAACTTATTGTAACCAAAGTTGTTAGCGCAAGCTACTTGCGCTAACAACTTTGGTAATACTCAGAAGATATAACCAATACTTAAACTATATATTTGATATTTGCGGTAATAACCATTATTTGTTATTTCCCATTCTCCAGAAGCTCTAATCAGGTAATGACTCTTTATTATTGATGATACGGAAATAGTCGGTCCTGAATTTAGCTTTTTGTCATCTCTAAATGTCTTTTCATTAAATGATACAGATTGTTTATTCGGGTAATCAAAACTTCCTTTTGTTTTACCTCCTATACCGTAAGAAAGAAACCACCCACCTTCAATATTAAGATCAAAGAATTTATTTTTTAGAGCCTTGTATCCAATAAATAATGGCATGTCTAAATATAGATAATTTGTCTTAGCATTTAATGTATACTCTGGTTTATCTTCTCCAATATACCGTACAACAAAGTTATCATTTTCTGTTTTTAAATTAACCAGACTAAGATTAGGCCTAAAATACCAGCTATCATTTATATTGACATATACGCTAATACCACCTTGAAATCCAAGTTTTTTATCCGCTAAAATATCTCTGCGATGGATATTTATACCTCCCGATATTTCATATTTAACTTGGGAGAAACCACATAATGTTCCCATTAATAGGAATGAAAGAAAGAATAGTTTTTTCATATACAATGTTTTGATTAAGGATGTGTGACAATAATAGGTTCAATTGTTCCAGACCAAGACAGATCGCCTATTCCTCTATAATTAGTTTTAATACTGAAAGGAAGTTCAGCATAATGAGTTTCTCTTTTCAAATTATCCCTGTTCAATATAGGTAAATAATCCTGGCTAGTCCAATCGTGAGACGAAACTCCACCTTTATGAAATTTTTCAGTCTTATTCAGACAAGTTATCTCTGTATCTGTCTCGGATGAGTAATTATACCATTTTCCTAAAAATCCTTTTTTTCTAAATGTTATTTCTACGTCCAGACTTGTATTAACACCGTGTAAAATAGAATTTCCTCCTGTAGGATTTGGGCTGGTAATAGGTTTTATCCGTCTTCCAACCTTGAATTGCAATTTTTTTCCATTCTTCTTTCCTCCTCTAAACCAATTACTCGCTACTTGCCCTGCAAATTTATTTTTAAAATCGACCCGCTTAATATTATTATATCCAGCAACTGCAGCCTTTAGAGTCTTATTTAATTCCGTTTCCCCTAAACTATAAAGTGCTTGTCCTGATTTCTGAAGTTGTTCATAACTATTGATTTTATTTAATTCTACTACTTCATCTCCTATCATATAGCGTCCTTTTTTATCAGTAATATATGCATAAGAAAGGCTTTCAAAGGGAATATATGCCCCAAAGTCATCCTGATATTCAGGGAAATATAAATAACTGGAATATTTTTCTTTAAACTGCTTGTATTCTTCTTCTGTAAAATCCAGATTATCCGCTTCCTGCATGGCCAAGTTATACATTTGATCTAAAGATTTAAAATCTCCAAATTGCTTATTCCAATTTTCTCGTTCTTCTCTAGTCATATTTTCCAGAAGAGACAACGTTTCCAAGAAGACAGATTCATCTCTAAATTTCAAAACAGTTTCTTTATCTTTGTTGTCAAATTGTATTCCTGAAGATTTTAGAGTATTAGTAATGTTTACAATTTCAATAGCTTTCGTTATTTCTTTATTGTTATCCTGTGTCTTTAAATCTAGATCATCATTGGAACAAGCATTAAATAGAGCTAATGCACAGCTAAACAATATGAAATGTATTGTTCTTCGCTTATTTTTTTTCGTTTTTCTCATCTTTTCATTTTTTTTAGATTTGTAATTATTTAAATATCTGGATATTTCTTTATTTTGATAACTGCATAACCGGAACTTCATTATAAGCTCCGAATATGCCTAATCCATTGTTTATATTGGAGAATATCATTACAGGCTCAGCCATCTCATATTCATCCAAATACCTGTATCTTTGTACAGATGAATAATATTTATATAAATCCGAGCTTATCATTTGTAGCGTTACATTTAAGTATCCTTTATCGTATTCATCTTTATACAGGAAGTCTGGATACTCAATATAAAATTTCAAAATATATTCCATTCCTTTAAACATTGCGTTAGTGAATATGCCATAATAATTGGGCGGAAATGTTACAATGGATAAATCGTCATTATCTGTATTCTCCGGATTACCATTATTTAAAATAGCGTCATCAGACCTGAACCGTGTAATATATGTCCAGTATCCGAAATCCTGCCAATAGGTGGATTGATAATGATAAGCTCCGTCAACCCTGATCCGATAAAAGTTATCGTTTTGGCCTTTATCTTTTATTTTCAGATTATATCTAAGATATTTCTTTTTAGTTCCGGACAACGTTTTATAAATAGCTACTGTATCTACTGAAAGAATCTGCGGGCTATCAGGAATTATCGCTGAAGCATTAAGTCTCTTATTGTTGTGAGATACCTGTACATCAATATGATCCTTTACTGAAAACGGTTTTAAATACAAGTAAGCACTATCTTTAGCATTGTAAGTAAGCTTTTCTTGCTTGTTATTTACATTCAAGATTACTTCAGCATCTACAATATATGTATAAGGATCTCTTCCCCAATATGCACCCTGTCCGGGACGAAATATAGACCGGCTCTCAGTCAGATATATCCGGCAAGTATCATTTCCGGCTCCCAACGTACTATTTATCACAAGCCGTGGTTCTATCGGGATATTTCCCATATCAATTTCACTTTCACATGATGATATTATAAGGAATATAAAAAGGATAGACAGATTTATGTATTTTTTCACTACTATATATTTTTTCATAATTATTTGAACTTGTAAGTATAGGATATTGATGGAACAAGCCGGAATATACTGTATTGAAATAAATTGTATTTGCCAACCTGTCCGTTTCTTTCACTGTATCCGGGATATACCATAAACGGGTTAGCCCGGTTGTAGACATTGTAAATCGTAAAGCTCCACATTTTCCTTTCGGAGCGATGGTAATTCAGGTTCAAATCCAGATGATGGGTTGCCGGTAGCCGGTAATTATTTCTCTTGTCAATCTGTTCCAATGAAGGAAGCGGGTGTGTTATTTGTCCGTCAGGTACATTAATCTCCGGTAAAGGTTGAAATTCTTCAAGAGCCAAAGTAGCATTATTTCCTGTAGCATACATCCATGATGCGGCCAATTCTATTTTGTTATTGAGTTTGTACACTCCTGTAAGGGAAATATTATGTCTTTGGTCGTATTTGGCTGCGAAACGCTTACCTTCATTTATTGTTTCAAACTTCCGGTCATTCCACGCCAGGGTATATCCGGCCATTCCGGTAAACTTTCCGATTGTTTTTTGCCCGAATAGTTCTATGCCGTAAGCCCATCCTTTGCCGGATTCTACCTGTTCTTCCCACGAAATATAGGTATCTTTCCAGGATGCCCCGTCTTTATACTCCAGAACATTTTTCATTTGCTTGTAAAATGTTTCTGCCGAAAAACTATACCCATTTCCCTTATCGTAATACATACCAAGCGTGTATTGATGGGCTACCATCGGTTTGAGCTGTTTTGTTATTGGTACCCACAAATCGGTTGGTTGCACCAATGAATTCGATGTCAAAAGATTTATGTATTGGTTCATTTTCGTATAGGACGTTTTCACAGCCAGCTTATCATTTAACTCATATCCGAATGATACCCGGGGTTGCAATGACGTATATGTTTTTTTCTGTACATTAAAAAGAGAGAAGTGAAGCCCCAGATTAGCCTTTAGCCTATTAAAAACAGGAAACTCATTTTCAACATAGGCCAAGGCTTCGCGACCAATAATACGGCTGTTTAAAAAATGATTGGATTTATTTGTTGATTCTTCACCACCTTCTATTTCTTTTATTTTACTTCCATGCACCTCGGGATTAAAACGATGGAATATAAAACCGCTGCCGAATTTTATCCGGTGCTTATTATCCGGTGTATATTCGAAGTCGTTACTCAAACTGATATCTTTGATTTGCGAACTTTGAAAATTTTTATAATAACTATCAAAATCTTTTTCTTTCAGTTTTTCCGAAGATTTAAAATCAAAGTTATAACGGTTATACGCAACTGTTGTATTTACAAACATTTTACTGTTAAAGATATAGTTCCATCTGAGAGCCGCCACGGTGTTCCCCCACTTGTAGTCAATCGTCGTTTTACTATAAAAATTTGTCTCGTCCTGTTTGGACTCTATTCCTTCTTTGTCTTTTCCGTTGTAAAGGCTAAGATACAAACGGCTACGGTCTGAAAACTTATGATTTACTTTTGCATTGAGATCATACATATACAATATAGGGATAGACTCGTCTGTGAATAGTTTGGCAGCCCGAGTAAATACATCGATATATGAGCGACGGGCGGACAGGTTGATAGAGGTTTTTCCTTTTATAATCGGTCCTTCGAAATTTATTCTGCTGGATAATATACCGATATTGAAACTTCCATGGTAGTTCTGCATATCCCCGTCTTTCAATCGAATATCAACGACAGAAGACAAACGCCCTCCGAACCGTGCAGGGAAACTACCTTTATGCAGGGATACTTTCTTTACCGCATCACCATTAAAGATAGATACAATGCCATAGAAGTGTCCTGTATTATAAATAGGTATCCCATCCAACAGGATGAGATTCTGGTCAATATTTCCTCCGCGCACATACATTCCGGCAGATCCTTCGGCTCCGGATTGTATTCCGGGCACGAATTGCAAGGATTTAAGGACATCAGCTTCTCCTAGTATTGCAGGCATTGCTTTTATCTGAGATTGGGAGAATTCAAGGGAACTACCCGAAGGTGAAAATTGATTTTTATTGGTTATTGTAATAGTTTGCAATTCGATTCCCATATCCAGCTGAAAATTGATGACTGTATCTTTATTCGCAAAGAAACTCTTTTCAAAAGGTGTGTAACCTATATACGAAGACTTTAGTTTAATTGTTCCTGCCGGGACTTGCATCGTATAGTATCCGTAAGAATTTGCAAAACTTCCATAGCCGGAATTATTATCTGAAACCGATGCCCCGATCAGAGTTTCTGATGATTTCCTGTCTGTGATATATCCCGAAACTGTGATTTTACGAACTTTTTTTTCTTCCGCTTTTTTTTTGAGTATTACATGACGACCGTCCAATTTCCAGTCGATATTGGTTTCTTTGAAAACAGCATATAATACTTCCGTCAATTTTGAAGATTTTATATTGATACTTTTCTTCTGGCTAAGATCAATCGTTTCGTTGTAAGTAAATGAATAGCCCGTTTGTTTCTCCAGCTGTTTTACTATTTCTTTAAGAGACGCATCTTTCTCCCTAAGAATAATATCAGAACTCTGCTGAGAATAAGTGTGATGACTAAACAGGAAGAGCAATAGAAAACAATAGGTTAGTCTGGTTTTTGTAAATCTGTTCATCTGATATAGTAAATATTGCCTTGTCGGCTGTAAGAAAAATCTCCCGATTGAGAAAGTATATTTAAAATCTCATTCATTGATTCTTTTTTATCAAAACTGGCTGTTATCCGCAATTTTCCAATAATTGGGTTCTGTACCTCAAAATGAACGTCTTTTTCCCGTGCAAGTGTCTTAAAGATGGCTGAAAGGGGTTCATTGTCAAAACAAAGAGTACCCTTCACCCAATATATCTGGTTATCAATATTATCCGGATGTGATGCATTAATTTCCCCGGAATGCTTATTATAAACAGCTTTATCTCCCGGTACAAGTTTTTTGGTAAGTCCGTTACAAATATTAATAGATACAGAACCTTCAAATAAACTGGTAGTGATATTTTCTTCGTTTTCATAGGCTTCTACATTAAATTTGGTTCCTAGCACTTTTACTTCGATATTATTAACTGTTACAACAAATGATTTGAGAGGATCTTTTGCTACATCAAAATAAGCTTCTCCCTTTAATTTTATTTGCCTTGTATCTCCTTTCAAATCCCGGGGATAAGAGATTGATGACAGGCTGTTGAGAGTTATTGTTGTACCGTCAGGAAGATTAATGTCTTTATGTTCACCATATGAAGTAGCGATATACTCCATTCGAGGAGTATCAGACACTTTATACAGGTAAAGAGAGATTAACGAGATAAGCAGAATTGCCGCGGCAGAACTGATATATCTTATCAATTGCTTTTTTCTGAATTGGGTATGCTTTGATATTGCCTGCTCGATACGGAAATAAGTCTGGTCAGCTGAATATCGGGAACCAAACAAGAAGTCTTTTCCTTTACTCTCTTTGTAGAATATATAATCTTTTCTGCCAAAGTCCCGGTCTATAATAGATTGCTCTTCGGAAGAAAGAGGCTTTCGATTCAGATATTTTTGACGTGCTTTTTGTACTTTATTATTATATTTCATTCCTGCATTATTAGCTGTAACAATAATAAAGAGGAGATAAAATAAAGATACCCCTATCTGATTTTAGAAAAAAACAGAAAAAAAATTTTCCTTCAATTCCTGATATAATATTTTAACAGCTTTATTCATCTGGTTGTCAACTGTTTTTGTTGATATCCCTAATATGTCAGCGACTTCGGAATATTTTTTATTTTCTTCTCTTACCAGACGAAACACTTCAGCGCAACGGGGCGGTAGTTTCTCTAAAGCTACTTTGTATTTGGCTTGAAGTTCTCTATCTAATAAATCAGTGTCTGTAAAAGTATTCGAGGCTTGATGATCTGGTAGGTTTTCGGTAAGAAGCTCTGTTTGTTTTTTGTAATTCTTTGCAATATATCTGGATGCAGCATGTTTCAAAGCTATAAAGAAATAGGAATCAGGGTTGCTCACCTTACCTAAAATCTTCCGGCTTTGCCATATAGCAATAAAAACATCAGAGACAACCTCCTGTGCATAGTCCGGATTATTATTTAAGTAATATAAAGCTTGAGAAAAAAGACGGTTATAATAATAATTGTACACACTTCTGAAAGATTCCATGCTATCATATTCTGAAATCTCCTTTAATTGCTTTTGTATGTCAATACTCACATCCATTTACATAAACAAATATATATAAAAATTGTAGATTGGTCAAGAGAAACCAGTTTTGCCACAAATATCGTAATTCCAAACCTTAGATAATTTCAAAGACAAAAAAACTATCACTCAATAAAATACAGAAATAGCGAACAATGTATTCATATAATTACATTCATCCCGGAACATCAGAATTGCCACTCTCCTCCACTTCCGCTTCTCCCTGGTGTATAATACTCTGAAGGTAGTTTTCTAAACACAGACACATCCGGTTTTTAAAATAGGCGAGGGAGTTCCCATTGTTACCGGAATCTCCCTCTACATACTTAAATCCACTTTAGGTATGTCTACACTATATATAAATGTTATAGTTATGGATACTAAATATCACTTCCTGCGTTCTTCTAACAAACCTGCCCACAGAATATGTTCACGTCTAACAGGATTTTAATATTTATACCTGCAATTATCTGCTACCTCCGATAATACTTTTTACTTCGTAATAGTTAACCTTATCCTGTAACTCCTGTATCTCCTTTTCAATGGATGCCGTTCTTTCTATCCGGTGCTTCCCGATGAAAGACAAAAGCCGTTGCAGTTCTTCCTGTGCCTGCATCTTTTTGATGCTGTAATAGTAGGCGGAGGTAAAATCAAACTCGTCCCTGGTCATTAATAACTTACTGATGTCCTTCGGGGTGGTGCCATCCGCCAGCTCGATTTTTGTATTTGTGCCTGCACTTATGCTCGTTTTCGAATCCACTTCTTTTTCCAGTACGGAAGATATATACTCCAAATCCTCTCTTGTGGGACTATACTGCTTGTACAGTATATCGAAATAACTATTAAACTTTCCGTCCTCTTCATCCCACTCCAGTTTGATTAGACCAAAGCCATGGATGGAATAGGCCAGCACCTTCTTTATCAGTCCTGTCAGTTCTTCCTGCTTTACTTTTATATACCGCTTTGCATCGCCTGCTGTCTGGTCGAAAAAATAGGCGGACTCCACCTTGAAATAGTCCGCAATAGCCAGCAGGGTTTCTATCTTGGTCGAATTAGCCTTTATAAGCTTATGAAGGCTCTGCTCGGTCATACCCAGGTCCGAGGCCGCCTGCTTCATGCTCACACCTTTCTTGTCACACAGTTCACGTATTTTAAATAAATAGACCATAAAACTTAATTATTTATAAATACACCATACATACTAAATAAATAACACAAATACACTAAACTATTTATTTAGCATTTGATCTTTATTTGTAATTTAGCCTGCTAATATACGAAATATAATTTAGTATATACATTTATTCTATTTGCACTTTGTACCATTGCGGTACTATTAACTAGCTGCAATGATAGCGAAAGTCAGTTGTTAGAACCTAAAGTTTATTTTGAAAGCAAAGAGTATATACTTGAGGTAGAGGACCAAACATCT
>Ga0153940_1001426_pt1 | contig 10671 bp, 11 predicted proteins | sample TSNJ024MetaG_FD_104736 | JGI IMG/M metagenome (GOLD analysis project Ga0153940, IMG submission 104736) | Attine ant fungus gardens microbial communities from New Jersey, USA - TSNJ024 MetaG | ecosystem: Host-associated > Fungi > Mycelium > Unclassified | place: USA: New Jersey, Brendan T. Byrne...
ATTTATGCTCTTGCCTTACCAAGGATCTGCGCATACAGATGACCGATATGAGCATTCGAAGAGGCGTATTGCATTCTCGCGTGGGAACCTATAAGCAATGAGTCTGTCGCCAAGGGAAAGGTCGATCAGAGCAGGTGAGAGTAATTTTATATACCTGTGATGTTGGATAATTGGAAACGAGTTGGCCAGTTTGTGTGTCCCAGATTCGGATGTGAGAATCATCGTCAGACCAACATGCGAGTACTTAGGAAATAAGCACTTGATCGTCAATGTGAACAGGATTAAACTGGACAGTCTCGCGATTAACACGTGGGGTTAAATGCGACAAGGACGACGGTCAAGTCGGGTGCCCAACAATGAAGACACATCCAACTGATGAAAATTCGTCCAAACGCGACCTCATATTTCAACGGTATCGTTCGACAAGAACTCTATTAGGCCACTTCACCTCATTCAAGTATCTGCACTACCTGATGACCTTATGTGTCAATTGAAGAAGCCTGAGGAAAGTTTCGAGCATGCTCTTGACTCCATCAGAGATCTCCCTGACTTGTGGAAAATGGCCGTGGCATTCGACACTCAGCTCAGGTGCGAGAATCCTAAAATCTTCAACGCTTTTGCCAAGTCGCTTCTGCACACATCTCAAGGAGACACTGAGACAGTGAAGGCATCAGGCAAAGATGAGGTGGACAATGAGTGCATCGCGAAGGGCTGAGTCAAGGGAGTGTAACAGACAATTCGTTGGCGAAACAGCTCAAGTGACGCGTTGTATGGACTTGGAACTTGACGAAGCAGCACATGACCATTTATGTAAATAAACGTGCCTTTCGACCTGTTGGTGATGTGCAACACTTGCTGTCTATATTTTTACGTTCTGAAATTGATTTTCTGGTTGCCAAAACAGTGTCTGAGTTCGCTACGAAATTCCATCCTTCAATGTGATGCTATATGGATCCTGAACATGCTTCCAGGCCTGGCTCCGAAGGGTGTAGGCAGGTCACTGCATACGGTCAACTTCTTTACGACGATTTTGACCCAGTGTCATTTTTTCAGGGAACGAAAACCGACTCCAGGCAGAATTATATAATCATCGGTGGCTCGACATACGCGTCTTCTCTGCACAACAACGACGAAATTGACATTATTCATTTCGCAGGAATTTGATATTATCCAATAACACCTCGTGAAAGTTCCCTCAAAATCACAAAATGTCACGTCATAGAGAGCGACCACGTCAGTCCATTCAAAAAAGAGCCAGCATTGTGTTTGCGTCAGATAAAAAGGGCAAGAAAGTGGCAGCCACGAGTGAGAGAGAAATTGGAAAGGGGGAGATGCGGTTTTGAGCTGTCGGTTACCGTTCTTATGAAATCCTTTGTTGCGGTCCAAGAGATTGACGTATAATGGTTTACTCGATGCTTCTGTGTTCTCAAGCTTGCAAACGGAATATATTCACAACAAGTCGTTTGTGTTTATAGTTTATTATGGTTACGCAGGAGACTTTACGACAATTATATTATCGGTTGAATCGGTCGCTGAAGATTTCTTCTTGATGATGACAATATAAACTAAATGAAAATAAAACAATGATTTCACCAAGCAAAGAGCCACAGGTTCAAGAAATTTTTTACTACTCAACAGACAAAAAAAGCATCATTCACAACCGGCTCTCAACCCATATAACGTCAACCCCAACTCAACACCAATATTCCTCCTTCGCCTTGACCCATCACAACGAGACCGTAAACTCCACCTGGACGTTGATCTGAATCACGGTCGGAAAAAGTGAAGGAGTCGGAAGTATCTGATGAGGAACAAGGGTGGTTTCTAGATCAGAGGGGCGGACAATTGGAATGTACATCACGATGATGGTTCCAATTCTTCCGACGAAGGAACATACCCGTCACTCTCATGCTTCAGCCCACTGTACAGCTTCGAACCTCACAACACCGGTAATAGTCCACTCCGAGCTCCTCACCCCAGCCTCTCTTGTCCATTTCTCAGTGCTTCCTCACTTATCTCCACATGTCATTTCCTCAATCCATTTATTTCAATCTGCTTAGATACCAAACACCTGTTCGCAGTGGCCACTTTTTCATCGAACCAATCCCCCGCTAGATGTACTATTTCACATCGATTGAATAACGGCGAAGATATAGTGTCGAGAAAATTGGCAGTGTATATGAATAAAACTTGAGATAGATGAATATAATCATTATTGAAGCTCCGGTTTTGTTCGAGATCCAAGACTTCCAGGAGCGCAGTGGAAGGATCCGTGACTGGATGTAACATAAGCACATTTTGGCTTGGTCACGAATACCGCCAAGAAATATGCTGGACGTGCTTTGACAGAGAGAAGTTTTGCCTGCACCTGGTAGCCCAACTACAAGAAATATTGAACCCTTGATCGATAATGAGCGAGGTTTGCAAAGGGGAGCAGATGACGAAGGATTTGCTAAAGGTGGAGTCTGGGGGACAGGTCTACATGCATCGATAGGATTTCAGCTTGCTGACAGGCTCCTTGGCGGCTGCTTTTCGCGCTTCCTTGTCCGCATTGGGTCCTTTGAGACAGACAATTGCAAAGTACTCAATTAGTCATTTCTTGATTTTTTGACTCATGTCAAATCGAGTTCGGGCTTCCGTCAGGAACGGTTTTCGCGAGTAACAGATAGTGGAGAACGATGATATTGATGAGTTGGGCGAGGGAATTGAGATTAGCCACTTGAGCTGCATAGTGTATTTAGAGTCGTCAATGAAAAAGGATGAGATGGCATACCTAGCTCCTGATAAATTTTCCGCGTTCCCTTGAGGGATTCTCTTGAGCCTTCTCCAACCCTTAATGCCCATCTTCCTCTCCTCAGTACCAGATTGCATGACCTCCATCTTCTTCAGATCAACCAAGTTATCTGCTTCCTGCTGGTCATCGTCATCCAATTCGCTCGTGACAACAGCGGGCCCAGCAGAGGGGTCGTGTTTGTACTAATTTGTCGGCGATGTAATCAAAGGAGGTGAAGCACGCAACATTTGCCGGCGTTACTCTGTATTCCACCCTCTGCTTGCAGTTGAACCATGCAGCTGACATTATCTCACCTCGTTTTCCCTGCACCTTGATATGAGACCTGGATTAGTGCATCTCATCTTTACTACATCTATCAAAGCACGTTGTGATCATTCATTATAATTACTTTGATAGAGGCTTAGCAGTAATAAGTGCAGAGAATACTAGGCGGAGCCCTTTGAGTCTCTAAAGCAAAAATATATCCTAAGACACCGAGAGAGCAAAAACTTGGGTAGAGCAGCGAGCTCTGCAGAAGTCGTACTTCTCATTTGAACACCTTAAGTACTTCCACTGAGGACAAGACGCACCTTGGTTTCTTACTCCAACAGATGTCCTACCTCCTTCTCCCTTCTCTCGAGTTCCCTTAACCACTCTTTGTCAATGCATTCCGTCCACTCTCTGCCGAACCTTGAGTTAGACAAGTCCAGGATTGTTGAGATTTGGGGTGGCTTAATCACCACTCTGCACGGTGGTACATACACATCTTTCCTGTGCTCAATTGGGACCCAAAACAGTGGCTCGTTGTCCTGACCCATCACCCACCCATCCCTCATGCCTTGCATCATAAGCTCAAGTCCATCGGTGGAATGCCGATGCTCAGCTGTGAGGCTTGTTATTTCAGCTGTGAGGTCTGCTATTTCCCATGTTCTCAGACCAATGTCGTCGGAATAGTATGCCAACGCCGTTCCATCTCGTATAAACGCCATAAATGCATTTGCTTGACCCAAAATTTGACCGTACAGATGACCGTGATAGACATCAAAGATGCCTATTGCGTTCTCATGCGTGAACCTAAGAGCAATGAGTCTGTCGCCAAGGTGATGGCCAGTCAGAGCAGGTGAGAAGGCAATGTCATACACCTCAGATGTTGGAAACTTGAAAACGAGTTGGCGAGTTCGCGTGTCCCACACTCGGACGTGGGAATCTTCGTCGGACCAACATGCGAAGAGTTTCCCGTCGGGTGAGTACGCAGGGTAGGAATCCCAGGGAATATGCACTTGATCGTCAAAGTGGACAGGATCAAACTGGGCAGTGTTGTGATTCCATGAATAGCACGTGGCGGAGGAAGAGTTAGACAATGGCACGATGACGACGGTCAAGCCATCGGGTGTTAGGTATGGGAACGAGTTTCTGTCCACCTTGAAGTCTAAAGAATAGGTGCATTCGAAACCTGCACGATCCTGCCGATGCCAAACTTGGAGTAATCCTGAGTCATCACCAAAGATGGCACATATAACCAGGTTGTTACATGTTTGGAAGGTGACATTCCAATACCAGATATCTTTCTTCGGCCAGGGGTCAAATGAGACACGCTTCTCCGGATGCATTATATCGCAGATCGTGATGAAATGTTTAGACAAAAATGCCGCCTGGTTGTCATCTGGGGAAAATGCAATGTTCATGCCATCTTCGAACTTGACATCTGTGCACGCTACGATTTCCCAAGTATTTGTATCCAGAAATTCGACGTTGTAAGATTGCAACGATACTGTAGCCATCACCTTTCCAGAGGGTGAGATTGTATCGACATATCGTGTATCAGTATCATCTTGAGTTTCTATAGTGTCAGCCCGATTTCCCGTCGAATCCTCGGGGTCCACATTCCACATCCTCACACTTCCATTATGATATCCAACTAAAAGCCTGTGGCCATCGCGTGATGGACAGATACTCGATACAATTGATGTAGCTAGAGACTCCGTTCTCCAGATCCATCTTGAGCCGGTCATAGAGACATCCCACATCTCCGCCGTGCGAGCTCGTTGGATAAATAGGTAGTTGGTGATTGGTGAATGAACAACATGTAGCCCATAGTCGAAATCATGGCTGAAGGATACCATCTCTTGTGTGTCAGCTCTCCAAAGGTAAATATGACGATGTTTTTCCCTAAAATCGGCCATCAAAGTGTCGCTGGTTGGAGAAAAGTGGAGTGACGACAATTTTCCATGAGGATATGGGACTCGTCGGGGATCCTTCCCATCTTCCAAGTTCCATAATTCAATGACATCCTCAGACTTTTTTCCTACGGCCAGAAAATGCCCATCAGGGGAAAACCGGATGCGACCAACATCATTCACCTCGAACAGCCTGTCGGATACTAGTGCACCATTGCTAGCATCCAAGAGCTGGACCAGGATCCGAAATTTACTTTCATCTCTAGAGCCGTCCCAGTCTCCATCTACCAAACGGACCGAGGCGATTCTTCCATCGTGATCAATGAGGGCAAAATCATAGCTCTCGATTCGAAATTGCTCCTCGCCCGTCTCAATGTCCCAGACTACTGCACCAGAGCCAAATCGAAACCCAAGTAGAATATGTTTCCCATCAGGACTGAAGCAGGCATTATATACCTCCCCATACTTCAGCAGCTCAAATGGGCCTGAAATGCAATGACCAGTTTCGGAGTCGCAGACATACATAGTTTGGGGTGATATGGAAGCAAATGTGCTTTCATCTGGTGAGAAGACTATATGTTGCACATAATCCTTGTGGTGCTCTGCAGTGAATACCACTGATGGCCATTGACTGGGTTTCCCTTGAGTGATCGCAAGAGTGCTGGTAAACCTCAGACAGAACTTTCTGGCAACAAGAGATTCCTCAGGTGCAAAGGGGAGTGCTGAAACGTACATATGCGGAGCGCGCTGAGAGATCGGAATGATGAATGCAGAAACGAATCGGAGAGCATCATTAATATACGATGTCAACTCATGATCAGGGTTGAGGGACTAGCCGACCAACATCAGATGTATTGCAGAGAAATGATCTGGAAACACACCTTCCATGTTGCAGCCTTTCTGAGGATCATATACGCCTCGTGAACATTACCTGTCAGGCTCATGACCTCCAACCAGAATAGTAACTTCTCGTACATCACAAATTCCACTGCCTCTATCATCTTCTCCTCAAATGGAGTTTGAATAATGTGGTCGACCCAAAACAAACATGAATACAAGACGAGAGAGGGGATAGTGGATTTGAAAGTGGGTTGGATATCAACATTCTTTATGATCGAAGACTCCAAGTTGCACATATTAAAATGGAGGCTGGGTGATACCAAGGTTTTCAAACATAACACGGCAAGTTGATGTTCATGATAGCCCCGATCTTGGACAGTGGAAAATTCAGGTAGCTGTTGTAGAAAGAAGGTTGATAGAAGAAAATCCTCCAGCGAGCGGTGATGAAAACGAAGGATAGAACCAGATTCGATGACGGATGCAAGACCCTTGCGGATAAGCCCTAGCCTGTTTGCATCTGAGTATGGTATCCTAACTTGGGGAAGCATGATAAGCGCATCGTCATCAAGTGCTTGCTTGGCAAAAATCATTGCGCCCATAACCGAGGTGACTGCTCCGATCTCTTCCTCGTCGAGCTCGTGTCCAAATGATGCTTTGATGATTTTTTCATACAGTGAATACAAACTTTTCAAACCCTTTTCAAGGGTGGCAAACCGGCCTTCGGGATCGAGTTCGAGGAAATTGGCAACTGTTGTTGCCCAGATAAATATCCCAGCAGCACGAGGAACTAGGTAATCAAGGGCCTTTTTGATCAGTGTATCTTTCATTCCCATACTCTTAAGAGATGATTTGAGGAATATACGGATGTCTTCAGAAGCAGCATCTCCTAACTGGACATCACTGCCAGAGGGAACAGTGATATGGATGCTGATTAATTTGGGGAAGGTTTGGATGATATGGTCCTCTTGCCGGCTGGCAATGACCAACTTGAACCTCTTCAAGTGATCAACGTGAGCCCAATGCTTGAGCGTGTGCAGAAGACCCTTGTAATCGTCCTTTCCAGGTAAGTCGTGCCTGAGGCCACCACATTCGTCTAATGCATCTATCACAATCACAGGAAGGTCCTCACGCGATACATCATTGAGTGACAGTAGTGGTGTCTCAATCAGGAATTTAAATCTACCATCAATGTCATGTAGCTCGGGCACCCTATTTTTTTGGACAATGTTAAGGATGTGTTGGCGCACAGAGGGGTACAGGCGAGCAAGACCAAGGGCAACAACACACCAAAGTGCATCAGTAGTAATGGTGGCGGATTGTGTACGGTCAAAACGGAATGATATGAAATGGCGACCTTGTTCCCGTAGCCGAGTGGTGACACTAGCTGCCAATGCAGATTTCCCAACACCAGGAGATCCTCTGATCCAGATTAAATTGTGGCCATCGACGCTCTTGATCTCGTTTTCAATTTCTTGTAGGATGGTAGTACGGGTGCCTTCCATACACGGTCTGTGCAAAGGGAGCTTATTCTCCCCAAGTGCGCGCACCAAGTCGTCCAGCTCCTTCTGCTCAGTAACTACTTTTACATTTGCTAATGCGAAGTTGTGTGTCAAGAGGATTACTAATCAGGAAACGCAGATAACACACCTTGAAGACTGTCAACACCGACTTGGGTAGCATGGGCAATTTCTGGTATATGAATGACGTGTTATGAAAGCCAATCAGAAAAAGGCAGACAACCCACCTTGAGTGTTTACAATGTCGGCCCGTATAATTTTTACGTCATCAGCCACGATCTTTGCATCATGCGTGATGACGGCTGATACCAATAATCAGAGAATTTGGAATATCAGGCGTAAAGATTATACCTTGTTCTGTTCTAATCTCTATGAGAAGATCCCGGTCAAAATTTCCCGCAAACACATCAAGTTTCTTTCGTAATTCAACAACTTTGTCCTTTTGAGGGAGAACGAGGATGTGCTTGGCTGCAGCCAACGACTCAGTTGGTAATCCTTCCACACAACAGAATACGCACCCGACCAACTTCTGAGCCACTTCTCGAGAAACTCCACCACTTCTGTCATCAATCCAGGGAATTCACCGATAGTAACACAGAGTTCGTTTGATTTTGGAACTTGCTTGACCTGTTCCAGCTGGGAAGCTAGGATTCTGATGCCCTCTGCCAAGTTTTTCATTTCTTTGTAAAATTCCTCTTGAGTCTTGAAATGCTGCCAAATTTATCAGTATCTTTCACGCTGGAAGTAGAAAAGGGGACTAACTTTGTATATGACATCGATGCAAGAAAACACCGATTTTGCTATAGAGTTCAGCTGCTTCGAGTCAGATAATACATGTGTGTGATAGTCAACCATGATTTACTCCACCGATAGCCATTCCAAACTCAATGAACATCCTACCCACATCACCTGCAGAACCGAGACAATCCATAATAGGTCTGAAATTGTTCAGGTCCTTGATTGTGCTGTTTATTTGTGCATTCAGGGCACTCAGATCACATTCATGAGCCTACATTTGGACTTGAGCAGGCAATCTAGATGTTGGCAGCAACCATGATAGCATACCTTGGCGAGGGTCCAGAATTGTAATCCTGGAATTCCATTGGGAAATTCAACCTTGAAATTGGCTGAAGTATTCTGAGAAGACTTGGAGGGATCAAGGCAAAGATCAACCTACATTTGGTCCCTTTCTGTGTTTCAGATACCAAGTGATCCCATAGATCGTTAAACTTAATGCTAACTCGACACAAAGGATCATCTGAAATACGCCCAAAACTGAAGATTTTCTGTCACGGAGGATGCTTTCTGTGTATCTCAATATCCAGGTCACTTTCTTGTTTGAGAATACTACATTGCACAAATGTTGAGCGCTGCCTAGGCATAATGCATTCAACCCACCAGTTGCTCGTTAACTTGAGATGTTGCTCTCCCTCAATGTTTTTCTTGATTTTCCCTTCAGTATCTCGGAGATGACCAGAGCCATCCGCCTTGTCAGAGTGTTTGATAATGAATGATTGTGGAAATTTATGATCGAGCTCCGCGATAAATTCTACATGCAGTTCAGTCTAGTGATTGATTGAGCAGATAAGACAGGGTAGTACTCACCAACAATTCGGATAGTTGGTTTCACAGCAGCAGTTTCATTTGAGTGTGCCATTGATTTAACTTGTGGGTGAAATGGGTGGAAAGAGCGGGAAACAACGTTGCGAGTGGATGCTGTTATCAGGTGGACAAGGCTGTGGAACCATCGAAGCAGCTGCCTCACCGAATCCAGTGGGTGGAAATTTGATCATCATTTTGCAGGAGCACGGCGAAGCTGTGGGTGTGGGAGCTGTACCAGATGGCAGTTATTGTCACTGGATAGTCCATTCATTTTACTCGTTAATCAGTTTTCCAACAAAAAACAAAGCAATACTTTGATATTCTCCTGCAAAATAAATCAGGTGAGTCCAGATGGTATACCCAATATCCAAGCCCGGTACTGAACCATTCGTATTCGGCTGAGCTTTCCTGAACAGATGTTCTCAGGACGCTGCAAATGGGGCGCAACACCACTTGATCGACTGCCCTCTTGATGTCGTAGCACCAGCTCAGCTGATTTCTGAAGTCACCAGGATCCAAGCCCACATAAAAGAAGTCCAAGGCTGGGGAAGAACAGATACCACAGTTTCGGGTAGCAAGGGTTTTTTTAGATAAGATGAGGGCGCACGGTTCGAGCCTACATTGCTCCCATACGCAGGCTCCACCCTAAAATCCTTCGGGATATTTTCAAACATTGTCCTATAGCTCACAATGCCTCTCAACAAGAGACTCAACCACCCGTTGGAAGAGATGGAGTTGACTACTAGATTGGTGTTATTCGGATCTTGAGTTTGGTCCCAGGCTTGAGATGATTGTACTTTGAACGGTGTAGGGAGACACAGTGGATACCTCAAGGTCAACTTGTGACGATCTTGTCCCAGTGTTCTTCCTGACTCCTGGAAGAGTACCCTTGGCTCGGCACAGGCGTCATTCAATCTGTTCGGATATGGACAACAACGAAGAGGAAGATACGGCTCCTTGTTTGATAACGCAGAATCTGACTCTGACCATCGACAACCAAATGCTTCACTCACTCCAACTTAATAACCATGATCCGACAATAGACCCTGGCTTTCCCCTCCGACAACCTTGTGTTCTCCAGTACCGCCATGCTTGTGAAAATTCCTTCGAAATCACAAAATATCTCCTTCATCATCAAAACAATCACCTCAGTCTATTACCAAAAAAGCCAGCATCGTGTTTGCATTGGGTAAAAAGAACAAGAAAGGTGAGAAATTGGAAATGATGTGATCTCCAGGGTTATTTTTTTTAAAAAAAATTCAACGATTTATTACACGGGGCTATCTCCAGGGTTATTCAAGTACCGTTCCTGTAAATAAAAAATAGAAAATAAAAAACATCTGCTGCGGATCACCGTGTGATGATGGTTCTATCCACCGCCTCTGTGTTACAACCATCTTTACAATAAGTCGTGTGTTTATTATCACTCCACAAAAGATTTTTTATAACAATTTCATTATCGGCTGAAACAATCCCAGTCAAGAAAGGTTTCTTCTTATCAATGACAACACAGACTAAACAAAAACAATTCAACAATACACCATTTCAAATTTTATCACGCAAAAGAAAGCAAAGAAGTACATGCCAAAAAAAAAAACCTCAAGACCGAGAGATTCTACTCCACAAGCACCCTCTTCACAAAAAAAATACATTCACAACCGGCTCTCAACCCATACAACACCCCTCCTCTCAAACACATCCTGATCACCACTACTCTCACTCCCATCCCACTCATCATCATCACCATTAACATCATCACCAC
>Ga0153940_1001427_pt1 | contig 10665 bp, 5 predicted proteins | sample TSNJ024MetaG_FD_104736 | JGI IMG/M metagenome (GOLD analysis project Ga0153940, IMG submission 104736) | Attine ant fungus gardens microbial communities from New Jersey, USA - TSNJ024 MetaG | ecosystem: Host-associated > Fungi > Mycelium > Unclassified | place: USA: New Jersey, Brendan T. Byrne...
ATTTTTCAATCTGATTCTCTCTCCAAATCCCCAAACTCCGCGAATCCCCCGCCGATAACCGCTCAGAGGATTCGCAAAGTTATTATCCGGACAGCCGGTTGAATAAATTCGCCGAAGTCGGGCGATAAAAGTGGACGAATGGCCGATAGCGAAAACCCTTATAACCCGACATATTTTTCGAAGAACTTCACCGATTTTCAATAATGCTTTGTTTTATGGCGATGCAGTTGGCGACATATACGGATGAATCTTCACCGCCGACGATTCAGTAAAAATGCCTTGGGGGTGCCGACAGCGGGATTTAATCTACCCCTAGAGCTTTAAATACGGCTTCTTGTGGTGTTGCGAAGAAAATCAGGCTAAACGCTCCTACTAAGTCTGATGGTACGCTTCCGAGGTCGGAGGCGGAGGTTATTGGGAGCAATACTTTCTTTGCGCCGCTGTCGAGACAGACTTGAAGGACATTGGCAAGCTCCTCAACTTTTATCAGCGACCCGCTGATACTGATTTCTCCGAGAACCGCGAGGCTCGAAAGCGCCGGCTTTGAGAGCGCGATCGAACAAATCGCTATCAACGTTGGCAGAGCCAGCTGTTTTGAAATACCGATACCGTTCAAATCTCGATAGTCTACGACATAGTTCTTTGTTGTCGTGCCAATGTTGCCGCTGATCGTCTTACTGTTCGCCCTCAGGTAGTTAAACGCCGTGTTGGTTGACTCTTTTGCGTCGCGGTCCGTGCCGATGCCTGTGCGATCGAATTTTCCATTGCCGGGCAGCATCTGCGTTTCGAGGCGATAAACGCCGATCATGCCGTTTTTCCCGCGGGAAACGGTATAAACATGACCCGGATTGCTCATGCCTTCGGGTATTAATTTACCTCCGCCCTGTTCAGGCACCGGGACATAGCGCTCTTCAAACGTCTCGGTGTCGATGTATGAGAAGTTGACGTCGTAGAACTCCATGCCACCGATCTTTTTGAGTTGTTCTTTCACGCGGCGGCGCATTTCTAAAGATATGGCCAGTATCTCCGCGATTTCTTCTTTGGTAAACGCTCCGTCGGGGTACAGAAGCTTGGTGAAGCCCGATACCATTCTGCGCACAGCGATCACGTCGCGTTGGTTGAGGTTCGCGCCAAGCCTGAAATACTTATCGAGCACGTCACCAAAAGGTTCCTTGCGCATCTCTCGCATAAACTCCGCAATAAAATCAGTGATAAAACCATATTCATCGGTGAAAAACTCCGGCCTGTATTTAGGTATTTCCCAACCCGGAACATAACAGTGCATGCGGTCTAAGAACGCCGTGTCGTTCGCCATCGCCTCGGGGAATGGCTCAAAGAGGTGAGACGTCCTCAAGAGAGCTTCGACGCTCTGGTTGATGTTGCCGACAAAGACCATAGACGCGGTCGCGGCTTTTTCTTCTTTGCCTCGCGCGAAAGAGCCTGAGGCCATATAATCCTTCATGATTTGAACGCCGTCTTTGTCCTTGAAAGTAATCCCCGCAACCTCGTCGAACGCGACGCAGTCCCAAAGCCCGACCAGCCCGACGGATTTGTTCGCCATATTATAAAAAAGATTCGCAACCGTGGTCTGCCCCCCTGACACGAGGATGCTGTTCGGAGATATTTCTTTATAAAGGTGCGACTTGCCCGTGCTGCGCGGACCCAACTCGCAGAGGTTGAAGTTGTTTTCCGCCAGGGGAATCATCCGCGCCAACAGCAACCATTTCTCACGCTCGGTAAACTTGTCGGGTTCCATACCGGTAGATCGGAGCAAAACGCTCAGCCACTCGCTCTTCGTGAACTCCTTGCGGGCGTTCTTAACTTCCTCCATGTCGATATGCGGCATCTGGATGGGCGTGAGCTTTCTGACGCGGATCGGGCTGTTCCTTCTGTCTTCTTCGACATACTCGTAATCAAGCTGCACAATACACCAGATACCGCCGCAAAGCAGGCGGTCATACTTCGACACATATTCCGGGAGAAGCGGAATGCCTTTAATGCCCAAGTTTGAAAACTCCGCCTCGTAGCGGTCTTCTTTGATATTGAGGCGAACAGTCAGCTTATCAATGACGGTGTAACTCCCCCGTTCGCGCATAACGGACAATATCTTCTGCGCCTCATCCGGCCGCACGAAGTTATCCGCGAGTATGCGTTTGACGTTGCGGACGCCCTCTTGGGTGATCTCCGGGTCGTCTGAGCTGCAATACTGCCCGAGCAAATACTCTAGCACATAAACGGGCACAAAGCCCGTGCTTTCCTTGAGCGCCTTCGTCAGATCCTTGCGCACGATTTTCCCGTCGAAAAACCGGCGCAATTTCTTGTTCAAAACTGCGTTATTATCAGTGTGCTCTTCCATCAACAATCCTCCGCCGCTACAGGTCAAAAGCCAAAATCGTTCGCGAAAGCAATATCAATGCTCACACCGTGGTTGATTAGCTTTACTCCGCTTTTTTCATCAATCGCCACAAGATAATACTGCTTAGAGGCGTCATATTTCATGCTCTTAAAATTAAATCGCAGATTGAAAATTCTCTTTTGTGATTCTTTTTCCCGATTATCCGCTTCATGGACGCATTCGCTTGATATTTTCTCACCGTTCTCCGTGGCAAAGTACAGCTTGTAGCCGGTGGGCAGGACGACGTCGCCGACAGGTTCCGACTGTATAAAGTCCAGAGAAGTTATCAGGTTGGTAATTTTATGAACGGTGCTGACAAGGGCGATCTTGACAGTGCGTGTATCCATATGCCCCTTTTCTGTCTTGACGTCGATCACCGGCAGTATGATCTCTTGCGGGGACGAGCCCCCGTGAACATAGTTCATGCCGCCGCCTGCCTTAAATACGTCGGCGCTCATGGGGAACGACAAATATTTTTTGTCATCGTTCCGCAGCAGCTCGCCCAGCGGCATGGATATAACTCCGTCCGTCCGCACAGCCTCGTCTGATATCACAAATCTTCTGTCGACAAGGGCGTTTGCCCGGCTGAGTCCGCCGATCTTGTCGTGCTCGTTCAGCTTGTCCCGCTTGTAGATAAAGCCGTGATCAGTCGTGACGATAAAATGGCGGACATTTGCGCTGCCGGATAGCCGCTTGATCAACCGATACAAATCATTTACAGCTTGATCACACGCGTCAAACACACTATTCTCCGCAGCGAGAGCCTCGCCGCAGGCATCGATCCGGTTATGGTAAACATAGACTGCCTCCATGCCGTTGAATACCTCACGGAGTTGTTCTTTTTTCATGGATTCCAATCTGTCATATTGCACACATCTCCCGGCAGGCAGTGTCTTTCGCAAGATCGCCTCGCGCTTTGCCGTGTCGTCGCATGGAGCGCCGTCAACATAAACTTTATTATCTTCGTCAACGACAAGCGCCTTATGTGGCAACAGCGCCGCCATGCCGAATTGTGTGACAGACGGGAGGACGCCCATCATGGCGTCTAACGTCGGCTTGCAATTCACGTCGTCATCCAGTTTTTTGTGCAACTCTTGCCCAACCTCGTATCGCAGAGCGTCGGATATTATAACAACGACTTTGTCGTTGCTATGCTTAACATAGCTGTCATAAAAGCCCCTCTGTGAAGGCAATGCATCTGTGCCGCGGTCATCGGAAAAGGCCTTGTTCCACGCCGGGAGCAGCCTTGCCAAGTATTCGTTGGTATAAATGTTCTCAACGAGCTCGCGCAGATCCTCATAATGAGCATGATCATCAAGCCGGTCATACGCTGAGTAAAACGCTCGATAGTATTGGTCGATCTCATAGTCCGATTTGATGTACTGTTTAACCATGCTGCGCAAATCCGCGGGGTAAGAGCGATTAAGCGCGCCAATGACATGAAACGCCGCGATGATCATCCGGTATTGCTTCTCGAACGCCGCCCCAAAGCGCTTCTTCAACCTGACGGCGCACAGGGCGGGGATGTCATGACCGTTTACCCGCGCACCTGTGTCTTCGCTCAACAACCTATCAACAAGCCACCTGAGGATTTTCTCGTCAAAGAACCTGAACGAGTCGCAATCAATCAGCGCTTCCGGCGGGTAATCAAGGAAGGCGTCAGCCGCGCTTATTGCCGACGCGACATGCGCCGATATTTCATCGAATTTTGCGCGGTGGTTATTATTATTCATCAGGCTGTTGAGGAACGTAATGACGTTGCCGCCCTTTTTCGCGGCAATCTCGCTCCACTCCTGCGGAGGGTCGCCGCGCAATGTTTTTTCGGTGAGGGTCATAAACATGGCGACTGCGAGCTTCTCCAGCGTAAGATTCTCGCCGCTGACGCCGAACTGTTCCCCGCACAGCCTCCAGAACGCCGAAAGCAAGCCGAATTTATCGAACTCTTCGAGGTATTTATTGCTCTCGAATCCGTCCCCGACCAGAACAGCGCTCAGCATCTCGTCAAACGACGCCGCGCGCGTTTTGCAGAGCGCGCACAAGAGAGCCGTTTCAATGCTGTCCTGCGTGTGGTTTCCCGCGTCATAATCGTAGAAACGCTGCACCCGATCCTTTGCGGCGAAGAATTTTATATGCCGCTGTATAATCGGTTTGTGTTGCTCGTCGATCCCCAAGTCCGCTATTATCGACGAAGCGCGGTCAGCTGAAAACTGTTTTGAATAGAGCAGCGTATCCTCCAGATGGTTGTCGCGCACGTCGGGTTTTGGGAAGGGCGCGTAGATCAAGTAGCTCGATTCCATGTCGAGCCGCTCGAGCAGATACTTCGTATAAAACTGGTTATTCGTCTCCAACCTGTGCAGTTTCACCCCGTCGGGCAACAGCGCGTCTATGTCTTCGGCGAACTCCGCCTTGTCGTCATACCAAAACACCAGCTTGCGGGTTTCCCCGGCAAACGCTACTCTCAGTTTATCCTTGATCTGATTCTGTTTTAGTTCGGGCATATAGCTCACCTCAACAAATTCAGTTTTCCTCCAAAGAGATATATTCCAAGAAGCAAGACGGCCATTGCCGTTTTCAACGTATTTCGTATTGAATCTTCGTGACCTCAACGGTATTTACGCTCACACACTCAAACAGCGCTTCATTGAATATCGCGATATTATAACCGCCCTCTTTGAGCGTACTTGCGTACTCAACTCCATCATAACCCTGGCTTTTGATAAATTCCGCAATATACTGGGTAGGCAGATATTCAATAGGGCTATCACTTCGCCGCATCGGCCTGGCTATCTCAAGCGCAATGTCTTGAAAAACAGTTCTATTCGCCGCGTACGCTTCAAGTTCACCTTGGTACAAAAATGGGCTTGTCAGTGATATGCCGGATAGGTCAACGACCATTATGTCCTTGAGCGATTTGAATTTCCCGATAGAAACATAGTCAAATGTGTTGGCCCTGACTTCGTTTATCACGGTTGTATCGTCCGAAGACAGATACAGAGTGCCAATACCCTCCGGGTTGATACGCCCCGCCGACCGATTCCCTTTTGGGGGCGCACTCATTTCTTTTTCAGTAAAACCGTCACTGTTATGCGTGATTCTTGCGCGATAAAATTCGCTGTCGACAGGGTACTGTTTCGCGACAATTGATAAAAAAGAAGCGAAAGCGTCGGCATTAAACATACCGCTGTGAAAACGGTTTCCATATTTAATTGATTCGGCAAATTGCTCCCAACGAAGCCCGCGCACAACCCCAAATTTGTTCAAAAAATCATCGTCGAGAAGTTGTGTGATTATTACGCCTTTCGTGAATATATCAGAACTCGGACTTATTACCGAGCCGCATAAATCCATCACCAATGTTTGAATAATAGCATCCCCCGCGTTAAAGATATCCCATTCATCATGGAGGGCAATTTTCAACGGTTTCGCTTCCGGTAAATTTGATACGGAATATATTTGAACTAATCCGATAATTGCATCAGCTATCGGATTAGGAACTATCGCAATATCATACGTAGCGACATTTTTGTTAGAGCAATAATCACAGTCGCCTATTACGCCCAGTTTTTTGATAGTCTCGCGAATATGAATGTCATTAAAGCACTCGACGCAACATCTCATTTGCGCATGCCTTCGTCGAGTGTGTCAAGATAATTGCCGACCAATTCTAAGTGGTGCATTATCGACAGCTTTTTGATAGTCGGCAATCCGGGATAATATCCGTTTTCTGCGTGGCTAAGCAGGGTAGACAATGCAGTCGTAAGTTGCTGTGACTGACCGGCGTAGTACCATTGCTTGAGCTTCATGACGGCTTCGTGAAATTTCCCGGCAACGTCCGAAATGTCGTCATTGGAGTTAGAAACGAAGTGTCGAACGCGTAACGTGTTGTCTTCAGAAAAATAGACGATATGGATAGCCACAGCATAGGGTGCGAATCCGCTCTCGCTGTACTCCTTTCCAATGACAGAATAGTCGCCAAAGCCGGCAAACCCCTCGCCGTTGAAGTAAAGATGGTCATCAGAATAAAATTCGTCCTCCTGCTTAAGATAGTCCGCGTTTTTTTCTTGCTTCGAGAATTTATCGCCGAACATCACCTTGTTTTTGCTGATGGCGTTTCGAAAGGCCCGTTCGTCAGGAAACATCGTAAACTTGGGTGGTACGTCGCTAGACAATCTTTGATACGCGTCAATAAAATCGCGGTTGATCATAATTACCAATACGTCGCTCACCGATATTTTTCCCGCGGACAAAGCGGCCATCACCGCTGTTGTATCTTTACTCATAATCACAGATGGAATGACCGAACCCGATATAAACGGCAACACCTCTCCAACAGCATTTCCGTTCGAAAGGTCACCGACCGCGGGATTTAAGATGAGCGCCAGCGGCTGGTTCTTATCCACGAACATTTTCACTGCCCCATTGAAAGTCGATGTCCGTTTAATTGGCTCAACCACAGGGATAATGCGACTGCTGAGCAAATCGCCCTGCACCAACTCTCGCAGCGCAAGCAACTCATACTGCCTGCCTCTAAGATAAGGAAAGTACATCTTAATTACCCCCGTAGTTTGATTGAAGTATTTTTTCCAACTGCGGCAATTTCCGCGACAGCCCCGCAAAATATATTGTTGACTTCAACTCCGGCTGTATACTCTCAAAAACTGTTTTGGGAATCTTATTCCGTTTTTTGAGTTCCTTCATCGCCATATCCTGCGCTTGTTTAATTGGTATTTTTCCGAATCGCTCAAGGCAAGCGCGGAAATGGAACACAGGAGCAACTTGCGGTAACTCCCCGAACATCTGTAATATTACATTCTCGTACTCTCGTTTCCGCAAGAGCTTGAAGATGCAGCTATGGTCAAGGTTATCGTCAAACTGCGCAGGTTCTCTGCCATTCATCCAACCAATCGTATTACGTTCGGTCAGGTTATATATACCAACAGCTTCGCCCATATCGCCTAACTCTGTAAGTAACCGCTCCACACGTTCGCGTTCGTGAACGTCTGCTAAAACCGAAACTTTACTGAACGCTCGGTAATAATCGCTCAACTGGTCATGAAGCCTGTCATAATTATCAAGATCGGATTTAACCTCATATACACGCCCTTCACCATTTATCATCACAAAGTCGGCGATATGACCGCCTATTCTTATCTGCGAAAGCGCGGTAGTCGTGTTAACATTGTGTTTATTACCACAAAGCAATCTATTAAGCAGTGTATTCATATAGTAATACTCATTACGATGCTCGTTGCCAAGGCAAAGATATATTTCGCTTATAATCTGCCCATGGGTTTTCTGCTCTGAATCGTTGATGTATCTCTTAACAACGTAGTCAAACACATCGTTCGAGCCTCGCTCAATGAGGTCAGTTATAACGCCGCGTGTGAACACGCGATTAATTGCTCTGTTTCTATCAACCACGCCAATCCCCCCCTCTTCAGAAATTATTACACTCATAATACCACTGTACGACCCAAATATGCCCCGTTCATATTTTCCCCAACACCTCAAATTTCGCGTCTCTGCCGGTTTGTATTTTTTCGTAGTTTACTTTCACGCCGTCGTCGAGGTCGATCGAGATGCGCGATTCGGCGAGGTGCGCGATCTTTTTTTCGTATTCCTCAACCTCGCGCAGCTGCTTGATCAGTTTGTCGCGGCGTTTCTCGGCGTTTGCTATCGCACGCGCGTCGCCTTTATTCCTCTCAAGATCATTCTTTATCACGGCGATCTCGCTTTCGTACAGGCGCTGCATACGGTGCAGATAGTCTATTCGCAGGTTGCCGATGGTATCCGCGTTATAGCGGTGCAAGTAGATCAGCGCCTTAAAACCGTTTTGCCTGCCGCTGTCAAACAGCCAATAGATCGGGCGTTTTTGGTATCTCTTCACATGGTCTTTGTAGAAGTCGTTAATAAAATAATTGCGGATAACCTCCCGCGCAGTGCCGCCCTTGTTGCCCAACGCTCTGGCGATGAAATCGAGGTTCTTCTCCAGCGTATCCGCGCCGAACGCCGCGCGGACGAACTCCGCGAAGCGGCCCACGATGTCGTCTCGCAGGTACTCTTCATCCGTGATGGGTATGACGTTGTCTTTATCCGGCGCAAAGCCGCCATATTTACCGCTGTCCCATACTCCGCCGGCATACGCCAGACCGTCGGTCTCCAAGCTGTACCGTCCGAACATACAGCCCACGCCATATGATACCAGCGACTTTACCACGTCCGCCTTCGTCAACACGTATCCGTTGCCCTTCATGCTCTCGGGTATATCCTCTTTGCTGTCATAAATCCGCGCGACAGTTACGTCCCGATCGGCTACCTCCGGCGTCAGTTCATCTTGCAAGCCGTATATATCGATAAAGATTCGGTTTAGCTCTTCCTCGTTGGCTTTTAGCTGCACGAAGCGAGATTCCACACACGCTTTCCACGCGCGGTAGCTTTCCTCGATACTTGTTACACTTCCATCACCAAGCAACGGATGCCGCCGAAAATCCCACGAAGTCTCAAACGAATCCCAGTCGGCTTTGGAGATGGAGATGTTCTTTTCGACGAGAATGTCGATTTGCGTCAAATGTTGTTCGGAAAAAATAAGCGGTAGTTTTTCCATATCTCCATTAGTAAAGCTCATGGTTGGATTTAAGATTTTTAAATATTCAAACACAATTTTGGAGCAAAGAAAACCTAGGAAATAATATAATTGATTTATATTTTGAGCAAATGCTGACCTGCTTGTATCATCAAAAATATATCCTATACCTTTGTATTTCACTGAAAACAATGAAGAACTCAATTTATTCCAAGTTAAACCTTCCTTAAAATAACAATGAGTATTTCGTGGAGCTGAAGCCAGCTTCCCGCTACTGTTTCTATATTTTTTCAACACATCCCCATTTTTCTCCCAATTCACTATATATTCGTCATTCGTTGACCATTTCCTAAACTCTCCACCACTATGACATGGGAACCATTTATGTTTCCCATCTGCGGTTTCCAAGGCATCAGTATACTTGAAACCAATCTTGCTAAAAGTTACTTCTTGCCATAACCGCAGAAATACACTATTATCGCCCGTTGAAAGCCCTGCCCGTGGTAAGGTAAAATTTTTTAGGCATACTCCAGACAGATATGGAAAAATAAACTTCTCCCCCGCCCAATACGCCACCGGTGAGCCGGGGATTTTTTTGAAATTGTCGGCGGAGGCGGTGTAGCGGTAGTTGCCGGAAAGATAGTCCCGCTCCTTTGACTCCGCATTGGGAGAATCAACAAGCCTGACGTATGTACTCTTATATCCGGCTACATGGTTTGATTGCATAACGAAAGCCGTTGACTGTACAACTTCACCGCCAATTTCCGCAAACGCCCTCGGCCCCAAGTGCGCCATATTAACTGTATTTGTCAGGTTTAGCTTCTCACGCAGCTTTTCAAAACTGGACAAGAACATCCACGCGTGCTGCGTGATCATTGCAAAATAACGCTGCGGACGCGTCATCGCAAAGCATTGCTCAATAAACACCGCGAATAAATCGCTCTTGCTGTCGGGATACTCTCTTTTGACAAACTCCGCCAGTTTGCCGTTCATGCCGCTGCTCCCCATATACGGCGGATTCGTGCATACCACGTCATACTTCTGCGTCAAATATCGCGCCTGACGAATAAGCATCGGGACGAAATCTCTAACCTCTTTATACCGGAGCGTGAGATTGAAATAGGGCGCTCTCTGAGACGCCGTATATTGCCACGCTCGCTCCAGCGCGGCGTAATCCCGCTGCTCGAGTTTTAATATCGAGCCGTACTCTTTGGCGTCGAGGAACGCGTCTAATATGTAATTGAGGGTGTCTTGGTTGGCCCTCTCTAATAAAAAATTGCCCATCTCGTGCTGATACGAACCTCCGATCTCATTGCTCTCTTTTACATCGCACAGATTTAACGAAACCTCGCGCGAGAACAACTTGCGATCATACTGCCGCGCTTTCATCAGCACGGAGAAATAAGCGAGCTGATACGCGCGTAAGTCAATATCGAGGCCGTACAGGTTCTTCTCGGCTATCAACCGCGCCGCGTCCTGCGCGACATAGCCAACGCTCTGATAAATCTGCATCAGCACATCAAAAGCATAGACTAATATATGTCCGCTGCCCATGCATGGGTCAATAAACATGATGTCCTCCGGGCTGTTGATGGGGTTTGCGGCGCGTATGGCTTGAAGTTGCTCGGCGACGGATGGGTCTTGCTCGGCTTCGTCGATATAGTATTTCCAGTTTGCTTTGAGCGCG